>Ga0224742_10083_pt1 | contig 20682 bp, 8 predicted proteins | sample LIM_E_Water_Neg_FD_161631 | JGI IMG/M metagenome (GOLD analysis project Ga0224742, IMG submission 161631) | Enriched cells from gastrointestinal tract of the lab mouse from Pacific Northwest National Laboratory (PNNL), Richland, Washington... | ecosystem: Host-associated > Mammals > Digestive...
ATCGTCCGCAGTATGCAATTCGGATATCGGGAAGAAATTTCGGCATGGCAGAGGGGCTCCGTGCGGTTTATTGTATTGGGGATATGGAGGAATAAGGAATTAAATGGAACAAAAGGAATTTCTAAAAACAATTCAAGCCTATCGCCGCAGGCTGAATCTGGCAGCATTTATAAAATACTCTGTTTTTGCGTTAAGTGTTGCGGTGGCTGCGGGGATTTTGATACAGGCTGCAGCTTTGTTGATACCATTGTACTATGTAAATTTCTATACGTTGTTTACATTGCTTAGCGGTGAATTTGCGGCAATAACAGTATGGATTCTAAGGCGGATATCCTTAAAGCAGGCAGCGCTTACTATGGATAGTTTCGGTTTTGCGGAACGGATTGTAACTGCCTATGAAAATCTGCCGCAGGAAGGCATTTTGATTGAAATGCAGCGGAAGGATGCAATGCGGCAGCTTAGAGCGCACAAGGATAGGATTCGGATTGCGCTTTTGCCATCTTGGAAAAAGCTTGTGCTGTTGCTGGGATTAAGCGCAGCAATGACAGGGCTTGGATTGACACCTTCTGCCCAAAAAGAAAATGCCAAGGAACAGCATCAATTAAAAGCGGAAGCAAAAGAGAAAGTGCAAGAGATTACAGAAGCTGTGGACAGCCTGGTAGAGTTAGGGAAGAAAGCAGAAGAAATTACGCCGGAGCAGCAGGCGGCATTGCAGCAGATGATCGAAAGCCTGCAGTCTTCTCTCGCAGAGTACCAGCAGGCACAGTCAACAGAGATGATGAAAGCGGCAGAAAGCAAGCTAAATTATAAATATGAAAATATTAGCAGTGACCTGTACAATATGGCGCAGAATTTGCCAAGCAATGCATCACAAATGCTGACAGAGGAAGCCTTGCAATATATGGAGTCTATGCAGCAAGCGGCGCAGCAGATACAAGAATTAAACGGCAGCGAATTAGCCCAAGGAATCCCGTTTTCTAATGGTTTTAACGGAAAAATTAACCAAGGAGATACAGCGCAAGGCAATAACAGCGGACAAAACAGCAGTAATGATGCGGCGGGTTCGGGCGCAAGCAGTTCGGGTGGGCAAAATAGTGGTAATGGTCAAAGCCAAGATGGAGGAACGGGTCAAGGTGATAGCGCAGGTCAAGGCGGAGAAACGAACCAAGGCGATGGAACAAGCCAAGGTGATGGAACGAACCAAAACGGAGGAACAGGTCAAGGCAGCGACTCAGGCGACAATGGATACAACGGTCAGGGGCAGGATAATGGAGAGGGTTCTGGCGGCGGCAGAGGAACAGGGAGCACTAATGCGGAACATGATTATGTTAGTGTTCCCAATCGAATCGCAGAGGGCAGCAATCTTGCTGGAAACACCTTAAACCATGAGGATTCTACGTATTTCCGCGCACAGAGCGGGATAAGCTGGGAGGGAGAGCATATTTCTCACGAAGCAGTAATCGGCGGTTACAAGGAGAACGCTTACGAAGGGATTGCTGCTGGAAAATATCCAAGTGGAATGGAGGAAATTATTAAGGAGTATTTTGCAAGCTTTTGATTTGCTGTGCAGTGTAACTATGGCTTGGGATGCGTGAAGGACACATAAGACTATTGCTATGAAGAAGTACGCTACATTACAAGAATAACTATGGGTTTGGATGTGTGAAAGACACACAGGGGGTAAAAAACATGGGAGAATGGGATAACAGTAGAATGCACGATCCGGCATATATGGCAGAACGGATTGCATCGTGTGAGGCAGAGATTGCCAAGGGGATTGTCGGACAGCGTGAAATTATTCGTCAGGTGCTGCTTGCCATGCTTACTGGCGGCAATGTACTATTGGAGGGAATGCCGGGCTTGGGCAAAACCATGCTGGTCAGTACGATTGGCAAAGTTTTTGACTTGTCATTTAAACGAATACAGTTTACGCCGGATTTAATGCCGAGTGATGTAACGGGAACCAATATTATTATAAAGAATGAAAAGGGCAGTGCTTTTTCTTTTGAACAGGGGCCAATATTTGCGCATTTAATTCTGGCGGATGAGATTAACCGTGCCACACCAAAAACACAGTCGGCATTACTGGAAGCTATGCAGGAACATACGGTTACAGTGGGCAACGAAAGTCATACGCTTGCGGAGCCGTTTTTTGTGCTGGCAACGCAGAATCCGATAGAGAACGAAGGAACATATCCATTGCCGGAAGCGCAGCTAGACCGCTTTATGTTTAAGATTTTGGTGCGTTTTCCTTCAAAGGAGGATTTAAAAAATATCGTGGCGTTAACGGAGGGAAGCCAAGCGCCTGTTATAGAGAAACAGATGGATGGAGCGGGATTACTGGCGGCACGTACGTTGGTCAATCAGATTCCAATTGCAGATGCTGTGCTGGATTATCTGCTGGATCTTGTAATGGAAACACATGCTGCGAATCCGCATATTCAGGAGGGCGCAAGCCCAAGAGCGGCGCAGGCGTTAATCCGTGCGTCACGGGCAAAGGCGTTTTTGGAAGGACGTTTCAATGTATCTTTTCAGGATGTATCGCAAATGGCGTATCCGGTTCTGCGTCATCGGATTATCCCAAGCTTTGACGCAATTAGTGAGGGGATTAGCGAGGACGATATTATCCAAGAGATTTTGGCGGCAAAAAAACCGTAAAGGGACATAGTTAAGAAAGTATAATAAAGAAAGGGGCTGCCGCATTAAGGGGAATAGATGCCAAGATATGATAACACAGTGATGTATTTCGCACTATATCTTGTATAATCAAAGCTTATTGCAACAATCTCTTGCAGATAGGAGTATTTGGCGAAAATGATACCAGATGCAGTATTTTTTCATAAATTGTCGCGTCTTCGGATGGCAATGGGGCATCGTGCTTCCATGAATTTAACAGGAAACCATAAGTCTACACAGAAGGGTTCTTCAATGGAGTTTTCGGACTTTCGGGAGTATATGCCGGGGGATGATATCCGTCGTATTGACTGGAATGCTTATGGGCGGTTAGACAGGCTTTACATTAAGGAATATATGGAAGAAAAGGAGGCAGTAATCTCCATCCTTCTCGATACAAGTGCGTCAATGCTGTATGGCGAGAAGAAAAAGAGCGAACTTGCCTGTATGCTGGCAGCAACGTTTTCTTATATTGGATTAAACAATATGGATCGCGTAGTGCTATATGATATAAAAGACCTACAGAACGGCAAAATGCCGCCGCCTTTTATGGCAGGCGGCGGGAATAAGGCACTGCCACGCCTTGCGGACTGGTTAAACCAGCGCACCTTTAGCGATACGGTGGATATTAGTGGGGCGGTTATGCGGCTTCCGGTAAAAGGTAATGGTATTACAATTATTATAAGTGATTTTTTGCAGGAAACCTTTTTAGTGCCGGAGGAGGACACCTTGCGGAAACTGCTGCATTTTTTGGAATACCGAAAACAGCGTGCGGTTTTGCTGCACGTATTGGCACAGGAGGAATTAGCCGTAACGCTGACAGGCACACGCAATTTAATTGATATAGAGGACAACAGCACACTGCGCCTTACGCTTGATGCCAAGAGTATTTTGGTGTATCAGAAAGCACTTGCGGATTTTTTGACATCTTTTCGTGCGGAATGTGCACGGGCGGGGGCATTTTATGCGGTATGCAGTACGCAAAGGGATATTTATCAACTGATTTTTCAGGATTTAAAGGGATTATATGATATTTGAAAGCTTATGGCCGCTGTTCTTTTTGGCAGCGGTTCCTATCATTATTATTTTATATTTATTAAAGCCAAAGGGAATCGATTATCTGATATCTTCCAATCTTCTTTGGCAGAAGTTGCTGCGGAATGAACAGTCGCGCACATTTTTGGAGAAGTTTGTTCACAATATTTTAATGTATCTGCAATTATTGATTATTGCTTTGCTGGTTATTGCGTTCATGTCGCCGTTTATTAAGGTGGAGGGCAGAAATGGCGGAAGGACAATCCTGCTGTTGGATACCAGCGCAAGTATGCAGCATCGTTGTATGCAGCATCGTTATATGCAGCATAATCGTACATATAGTAACAATACGCAGAATACGAATGCGCAGCAGGCAGGAAGCACCGAAAAAAGCCGCTTGGAGGAGGCAGTTGATCAGGCGTGCGAATATGTGAAAACAGCGGAGCATATGCAGTTTTCTATTGTTACGGTGGATGGAAATGGTGTACAGCTTTTGGCAGTGGACAGCACGGATACAGATAGTTTGGTGCAGACGTTGAAGGGATTGGAATGCAGTGACAGCGGCGGAACAATTGTGCAGGCGCAGGGGATTTTAGATACACTGATAGGGGATTCGGCAGAGCAGGCGGCAAATTTAGTTGTGTATACAGACGGCAGCGGTGCTTCTGGATTTGAAGAACTGCACAGCACCGCACAGAAAGAACTTTATGTAATTGGCGAAGCTGTTTCCAACGTGGCAAACGAATATACGGTATTTACGGAGCGGGAGGACGGATTCTATGATGTAATGGTAAGCGTTGCCAATTACAGTGACAAAATGGCTTCCTTTGATATTAGTCTGTATGATGAGGGGGAAAAGGTAATTGCGCTTGCGCAGATGCAGCTTGCGCCTTCCGAAAGTACATTTCATGTATTTGAACAGGTAAATTGGCGCGGAAAAACATTGACCTCACGCATTGACGGGATTACTTTTTCTGACAGCAGTCAGGAGGGCAGCCAAAGTCAGGGAATCAGCCACAGCCAAGACAGTAATTCTATCCAAGACAGCCTTGCCGCAGATAATTGTTCGCAGGCGGTAAAAGGCAGACAAAACCGAATTAATGGGCTTTTGGTCGGCAGCGGCAACACTTTTCTGGAAAAGGCTTATTTTGCTGTGACGGGGGAAAGTCTTGCTAAGGCGAAGACAGATGCCGCTGCGCAGATAGATACGGGAACGCTCAAAAGAACACCCTTGCAGGAGGAAGGCTATAATGTCGTGATTTATGATGCAGGGCAGGCGCCGCAAAATATAGAAACCAGCAGGCTTTTGTTTGGCGATGCAAGAGGGGAAGCTGTCGAAACGCTGGAAAATGTAGTATTGGATATAACTGACTGTGATTTAACAGCCGGTTTGTCGGGATTTCATATCGGGGTAAATAAGGCGTATTGTTTTGCACTTCCCCAAGGAGCGCAAAGCTTTCTTGCATATAATGGCAAGTGTGTGGGTTATTATGGAGAGTGGGACGGCAGGAAGGAAATTGTTGTAGGGTTTGATATCCGTGAGTCGGATTTTCCGCTGCGTGCAGAGTTTCCGGTGTTTTTGGCAAATGCAATGATTTACCTTTCCGATACTTCTTGGCTTGCGGCAAGTACTTATTACGCTGGCGAGGAAATAGCCCTTCAGCCTTGGGCGGAACTAGACAGAACACAATTTGACAGCCGTCCGAAAAAGGCGGGGGTTTATCAGATTGGCAATGACGAATATCAGGAACGGTATGTCGTGCGTTTTCGGACAGATACTGAGTCGGAGGGCAGAACAACAGCAAAATCCGTGGTAGGTACGCATGGACTGCAGGTGCAGAAGGTAAAGCAGACATTAAGAAATCTTTTTCTGCTGCTTGCGCTGGTGCTCTTAGTGGTGGAGTGGATGCTCTATGTGCGTCAGATGCGATACCGTGGTAAGTTTTATCTGGCAGTGCGGGGCGTTGTGGTTTTGTGTGTGCTGCTGGCATTGTTTGGGATAAAGATTCGTCTGGGCAGCGCAAAGACGGCGACGGTTTTTATCGTTGACCTTTCAAGCAGCAATGAAACGCATTTGGAGGAGATGCAGGACTATTTGCAGAAAAGCATTGCGAAAATGCCGTCAGGAAATGTCTTTGGGATTGTTACCTTTGGAAAAAATACAATGGTAGAGCAATTTTTGTCAGATCAAAAACAATATGGTGGTCTGATGACATTGCCGGAAAAGACGGCGACAAATTTTGAGGACGCAGTTTCTAAGGCGCTTACATTAATGTCGGGAGAGTACGCCAAACGTTTGGTCGTGCTGACAGACGGAAAGGAAACAAGGGGAAATATTCAAAATATGGCGCACGCGCTTTCAATAAGTCAGGCGGAATTTTTAACGCTGCTCTATGAAAATGAGGTAACAGACGACGCCTATATTGACAACGTGATTCTTCCAACATATCTGCATCCGAAAGATAAATACGCTATTACAGTGCTGGTGGAAAGCAATTATAATACAGACGCAGTGATTGGGCTTTACCGTGGAAGTATGCAGTTAGCGGAAAATGATGTACACTTAAATAAAGGAAGCAACCGCTTTGTATTTCGTGCGCAGGTAGACGAAAAAGCTGGCAGCGGCAGTATGGAGGGGCTGCGGGTAGAGGTGGAAGCACAAGGTGATACTTGTGCGGAAAATAATGTTTTCAATGCATATTCGATTGTAGAAGCACCGCCTAAAATTTTGGTGATTTCTGGAGGCAATGCAGATATATCAGCATTTTCTTCTGTTTTAAAAGCAGCAGGCTGTAATTATAGTGTTGTTTCAGCGCTGAATGCACCCAAAAATATAGAAACCATGCTGGAATATAAATCCATTATTTTGGTGGATACCTATATTGATGATCTGCCGAACGGATTTTTGGGAAATTTGGAAACATATATAAAGGATTATGGCTGCGGCTTTATCTGCTGTGGAGGTGACAATAGTTTTGCATTAGGCGGTTATCGGGATTCTGTACTGGAAACGGTGCTTCCGGTGGATATGCAGCTTATAAGTGTCAATGAATCGCCTTCTATGGCAATGGTGATGGTAATTGACCGTTCCGGAAGTATGGCGTTCACAGAGGAAAATGCCAGCATCACCAATCTGGATGTAGCGGTTCGGGCAGCGGAGGTCGCAGTGGACAATCTGCGCAATACGGATTCTGTAGGCGTACTGACATTCGATGACGAATATCACTGGCAGGTAAAACTACAGCAGGTACAGGACAGAGCAGTGATTAAGGAGGAAATTAAAAAAATCGACGAAGGCGGCGGCACAAGGATTCTGCCCTCCTTGGAAGCTGCTTGTGATGCGCTTGCAGAGAGCAATGCTTCTGTAAAACACGTAGTGCTTCTAACGGATGGTATGGGTGAAACGGATAATTTCAGCAGGGTAATTGATGCGTATACAAAAAATGGCATAACGCTTTCTACGGTAGCCGTGGGGAGTGAGTCGGATAAAGATTTGTTAAGGCTGCTTGCGCAGGAGTGTGGAGGACGTTATTATTATTCCGACAGTTCCAGCGATATTCCGCGGATTTTTGCGCAGGAGGTGTTTATGGGCGGTGACAGTTATATTCAAAATGGTACGTTTTCACTGGCAGTGCAGGCAAATCATGTGTTGACAAGTGATCTCTTTCCAGATGGATGGCCAGCCCTTTATGGATATATTGCGGCGACACCGAAAACCGCATCCAATCCCGTGATAAAAGATATTGGCAAAGGAAATCCGATTTTAACCATATGGCAGTATGGACTAGGCAGAACAGCAGCTTGGAACAGCGATGTTACTGGCGAGTGGAGCAGCGCCTTTGCAGGTCAGGAGGATTATGTGCAGTTATGGAAAAGGATTGTCGATTATACCAGCGGAAGCGCGAAACAAGGTGAGGACAGCGTAAATGTTGTTACAGTGGGCGAACATACAGAAGTAGCGTATCAAGCGCAGGATTTTGATGGCTCGACAGAAGTGTATGTGACAACAATTGACCCTAAAGGAAACTCTGCACAGCAGAAGCTTCATGCGACAGCACCAGGCATTTATACAACGGACGTATCAACTCCGCTGACAGGATTGTATCATTTTCATATACAGCGCAGCGATAATGGAATACTGCAAAACGACATGAAAACAGCCACTGCAGTGCAGTTTTCGGATGAATATAAATTTAATGCAAACACGACTTCCTATTTGAATTTTGCAAAGCAGTATGGGCGCGTAATTACAGCAGATGATTCTATCTGGGGGCGGATTCGCACAAGCACACAGGATCGGATTCCTTTAACAAATCTGTTGCTGGTTTTGGGAATCTGTATCTTTTTGGCAGATGTGGCAATGCGGAGATTACAGTACCAGCCAATATGGGCAAATCCAGCATTGACAAGGCATAAAAAGACGGCAAAGGGCGGAAATCAACAGTCAGAAGTAAAGATGGAAACAGCAGCGGAAGATAACTGGCAGGCGGGAGCAAAAACGGAATCTACAATGATAAATAGTCAGCAAGCGCCGCGTGCAGCAAGTGATATGCAGAAAAATGCAGCTAACGCGGGAAATATAGCAGATGTAAAAACAATGGAGAGCATACAAGACGTTTCGGTAAAAATACAAACGAAGAAACAAAAGAAGGAATCTGCCAGAAAGACGAAAAAACAGGCAGAACAAACACTGAATACTTCCCAGTTGTTAAAAAAGAAGGAGGAACGAAAGGGATAGCAAAGGGGGCAGCATTATAAGTACTGCCCCACATGAGGATTCTGTTCGCGTATAATTTTTTCCAACATATACGCGACATCTTCGAGGCTTCCCTCAACACATCCTTGAAACCATGCCGTATACAAGCTGGTAGCGCCGCCGGCGTAAAAGCGGCAGCGTGTTTTAAACAGTGGGTCATTACGCAGGTTATTGTCGATATTGCCAGAGGAGATTAACTGTTCGGTAATTAAGTCCGGCAGGCGGAAAATAAACGCGCTGGTATTGTTGGCATGCATCAATGCGAAAATCAATTCTTTGTTCGCTTCAAGGTATTCGGATATCTTTAAAAATAAGGGGAGCGGAGCCGCCAAAGGTTCCGAGTCCCTTAGATCATAAAGCAGGCTGCACAATGTCTGCACAATTTCATCTTCAATGGTAGTAATCAGCATATCAATATCGGTGTAATGGGCATAAAAAGTGCCACGGTTAATCTGCGCTTTGTTGACAACATCTGTAACCGTGATTTTTTCTAAAGGTTTAGCTTGCATTAATGTAACAAACGAGTCTTTGATTAGGGCTTTTGAACGTAATGCATTTCTGTATTCTGCCTTTTTGGGCATAACAATCCCCCGTTCTAATCTATTTAATAGAGTTTATACTTTCTTATGATTGTTTATAAAGATATCATACATCAAAACCCCTACAAAGTCCAACAAATAATGGAAAATTGTCTAAAATCAGACAGTCCTTTTAAAACTGACGATTGTAGAAAAAAAGGGAGTGTATTATAATAGCAATCGCAATGGCGATCTTGGTCGTGATCGTTATGGTTTTGGGATCGCTATCGTGATTGCGATTGCAACAGACAGCGTAACATTGAGTAAAAGGAGTGAGAACATGGCGGAACAACCGAAAAATGTCCATGAGGAAAGCAGCTTTATGATTAAAGTGGCAACGTTCATTGTGGACAGACGCAATTTATTTTTCCTGTTGTTTGGCATTGCGATTATTTTTTCACTGGTTTCTATGAACTGGGTAAATGTAGAGAACGCAATGTCAGCATATCTGCCCGATACAACGGAAACAAGGCAAGGTCTTGACCGTATGGAGGAGCAGTTTATTACATATGGAACGGCAAAAGTAATGGTGACGAATATTCCATATGAGGAGGCAGAGAAGATTTCGGAGGATATTGAAAATCTGGAATCGGTTATTATGCTGACGTTTGACAATACAACGGATCATTACAATAATTTCTCAGCTTTATATGATATTACCTTTGGATATGAGGAAACCGATGACAGGGCGCTTGCTGCACTAGATGAAGTAGAGGCAATGCTTTCTAATTATGATATCTACGTGTCTACTTCTATGGGGGATGCCTCGGCGGAGCAGATTGCAAGCGAAATGCAGGTTATTAGTGTATTGGTAGCAGTGGTAGTCGTTACGGTGCTGCTGTTAACTTCGCAGACATGGGCGGAAGTTCCGGTACTTTTACTAACATTTATTTCAGCGGCATTGATTACAAAGGGAACAAATTTTCTGATGGGAACGATTTCCTTTGTATCCAATTCTGTAACCATTGTATTGCAGCTTGCGTTGTCGATTGACTATGCGGTTATTTTCTGTAACCGATACAAGGAGGAGCATCAGACTCTGGATATTCGAGAGGCGGATATCGTAGCATTAAGCAAGGCGATACCAGAAATTTCGTCTAGTTCGCTAACGACAGTTGGTGGTTTAATCGCAATGATGTTTATGCAGTTTGGGATTGGCAGCGATATGGCACTGTGTCTAATCCGTGCAATTATTTTAAGCCTTTTGGGCGTATTTTTATTAATGCCGGGGCTTTTAATGCTGTTTGGCAAGGCAATGGATAAAACCAAGCATAAAAGCTTTATACCAGATATCCCGTTTGTTGGAAAGTTTGCGTATCGAACCAGACATATTATGCCGCCGTTGTTTTTGCTTGTAATTATTGGTTCATATTTAATATCCTCAAAGTGCCCATATGTGTATGGCTATACAATGATTGAAACGCCTGTGCAGAGTGATGCTATGATTGTGGATGAAATGATTGAGGAAAGTTTCGGAACATCGAATATGGTGGCGCTTGTAGTTCCAGCGGGCAATTATGAGAAGGAGAAAAAACTTTTAAAAGAATTGGACGCTAGGGAGGAAATTGATTACACAATGGGGCTTGCCAATACAGAGGCAATGGACGGATATATGTTGACCGACAAGTTGACGGCGCGGGATTTCTCGGAACTTTTGGAATTGGATTATGAGGTCGCAGAGCTTTTGTATATGGCATATGCAGTTAATGATGAAAACTATGCGAAAATCGTCAATGGTTTGTCAACCTATGCAGTGCCGTTAATTGATATTTTTATGTTTTTGTATGATGAAGTGGATGAGGGCTATGTAACACTGGAAGATGATTTAATGGAAACCTTGGAAGATGCACATACGCAAATGCAGATTGCACTCGATCAATTACAGGGAGAAGAAGCCAGTCGTATGCTTGTCTATCTGACGCTGCCAGAGGAGGGGAAAGAAACGTTTGCTTTCCTTGACGAGATACATACCATTGCAAATAAATATTATGAGGATGCGAAAATCCTAGTGCCGGGCGAGGCAACCAGCCAATATGATCTATATAAGACATTCCAGCGGGATAATACAGTGGTAAATGTAGTATCTATTTTGGCGGTATTGGTCGTTTTGCTGTTTACATTTATGTCAGCAGGTATGCCGGTGCTTTTAATTATGGTAATCCAAGGCGTTATCTGGATTAACTTTTCTTTTCCGGCAGTACAGCAGAAAAACCTGTTTTTTATGAGTTATTTAATTGTAAGCTCGATTCAAATGGGTGCTAATATTGACTATGCGATTGTTATTTCGGGCAGATTTATGGAGTTAAAGGATAAAATGCCCAAAAAAGATGCGATTATTGAAACGATGAACTTTGCGTTCCCAACGATTGTGACTTCGGGTTCTATGCTGGCGTTGGCAGGCATTTTTATTGGACAGATGTCTTCGGACGGCGCGATTTGTGGAATCGGGCAATGTTTGGGGCGCGGTACCATCTGTTCCATTATCGTTGTTATGTTTGTATTGCCGCAGATTTTGCTGCTTGGTGAAAAAATTATAGACAGAACATCATTTGCAGTATCTATTCCATTAAAATTAGAACGAACAACAGGTCTAATGCGAATTGACGGCAGAGTGCAAGGGCAGATTAATGGTACGATTATCGGTGAAGTGCATGGATATGTCCGTGGCGAAGCAAGTCTGTTTGTCAATATGGGCAAAATGGAACAGCAGGAGGATGATGGCAGCAGTTTAGAAGCATTCATACAGAAGGAAAAGGAGGAGAAAAATGCGTAAGGGTTATTTTTTCAAGACAGTATCCTTTGGGTTAGCGCTTTCGCTGGTGTGCAGCTTATTTCCCGTGCAGCCGCTTAGAGCGCAGGAAGCAGTTAATTCCCCTAAAAAGGCAGCAGAAGCACAGAGGATAGAGAAGGAAAATATAAGGAAAGATACGAAGCCAGATGCTGCACAGATGAAAGATACGAAGGCAGATGCTTCACAGATAGAAGATACGGAGCTAGATACATCACAAATGGAAGAAATCAAAATTTACACAGCAGAGGATTTTTTGGATTTTGCCAGCCAGTGTTATGTAGATTCGTGGTCGTTAAATAAGTACATAACTTTGCAGTCGGATATTAGCTTATTGGGTGTGGAATTTGAAATGATTCCCGTTTTTGCGGGAGTATTTGATGGCTGCAACCATACTATTTCTGGATTTGACTATACAGGCGACGGCTATGTTGCGGGTCTGTTTCGGTATATTGAGAAGGAAGGCGTTGTAAAGAACCTGAAATTAAGGGGAAATATTACCGCAGCAAATGAAAAGGAATGTATTGGAAGCATCTGCGGCGTAAATTATGGAACCATTAAAAACTGCAGTTTTCAAGGAAATGTAAGTGGGAGAGAATCCGTTGGCGGTATTGTCGGTACAAACGAAGGTTCTGGAACCGTGACGGGCTGTTCTACATCAGGACGTATTACAGGCTATTATACAACAGGCGGCATTGCAGGGAAAAATCACGGTGTTTTAACCTACTGTACAAACCGCGCAGGCATTAACGATGACAGTGACTGGGTTGAAGAAGATGACGAGATGGGAAGCGGGCTGCCGTTTGGTATTGGTAGTTCCGATTCTGAAACGGAATTATACAGTGGTGTGGATACGGGCGGCGTTACTGGTTATTCTGATGGTATGATCGCGCGATGTGCCAATTACGGCAAAGTTGGTTATGAGCACACAGGCTACAATATTGGAGGTATTGCGGGCAGACAGGCGGGGGTGGTATCGCTTTGTACCAACAACGGAACGGTGTACGGCAGAAAGGATGTCGGCGGCATTGTTGGGCAGATGGAGCCTTTTATAGAAATTGATGAAGCGGAGTCGCTGCGGAATGCTGTCAATAAATTACATGATTTAATTGATAAAACAATTGATGATTTGCAGGCTGGAAAAGATGTAATAAAAACGGATTTTGATCACTTAACAACGTTTGGCGATGGTGCGCTGGAATCCGGTGACGCGCTTGTGGATGAAATGTCAGATTTTGTCGACGAAAATATTGACCAGACACAGGTGATTGTAGAGCGCATGGAGCATGTAATGGATCAGCTTCCCGATATTTTGAATAATGTATCAGATGCAGGAGATGCATTTTCGCGTTTCAATGATGTAGTAAAGCAGTTATCGGAAGACTTGGATATTGCAGGAAAGCTGGACGGCGGCACATATAATGAAACAGATTATAATAGAATTACGCTGCTTTCTACCGTAGGCGGAACATTAGAGTGCAACAGCAGTAATCCAAGTGAAGGGGAAACCGTTACGATTACAGTGGTGCCTGACAATGGTTATGCTTTAAAAGATGGTGTTAAAGCAGTGGATGCCAATAACAAGGCAATTAGCGTTTCTTCTGCTGGAAACAATAAATATACATTAAAAATGCCTAAAGAAAATGTAAAAGTTATGGCGTCATTTACACATATTGGTACTTTCTTAGTGAAGTCCAATGCCGGCGGGCGCGTTGAAGTGACAGAGGGCGAAGATGGAACAACAACATTTGAAGCAAAAAAGGCAAGCGGATATTCTTTTGTACGTTTTGTGGTTGCAGGAAAGCCGATGCAGGATGGTCAGGCAGTAATCAGTCTGAAAAAGGCGGATTATATGAAAGGCAGCAAAGATGTTATTGTGGAAGCCGTATTTGCAGAGCAGGAGAGCGTTCACAAAATTACGCTGTCACAGACAACAGGCGGCATGGTGACAGCCGAAAGCACGACTGCAGGAACTGGTGAAACAGTACGACTGCGCGTGATAACCAATTCCGATTATAAATTGCAAAAACTGCGGATTACAGATAATCTGCCTTATGAACCAAGCAAGGATACAGCCGGAGAATATACATTTACCATGCCGAACAAGGATATAGAAGTGGAAGCATGGTTCGAGTATACTAGGAAAAATGACACAGACGCAGTTGTCTATGCGGAGTCCAATATAGGTGGAACGATATCTGTCCGCAGAAGCACAGAGTCAGACGTTTATAATGTAACAATCCGCCCGTCAGCAGATTACGAATTAAAAGAGGGCGACTGCCTGATTATTGAAAATAGTACTGCCAGCTCTAGCAAAGAGGAAAAGAAAACAGAGAAAAATAAAAAAGCAGAAATAGATAAGACAGGAAATGCAGAAAGCGAGAAGGCAGGAAGTACGAAAGCAGAAACAGAAAAGGCAGGAATTACAAAAGCAGAAACAGACAAGACAGGAAATGCAGAAATAGCAAAGATAAAAACAGTGAGCGAAAAGGCAGTAAATACGAAAGTGGAAGCAGGGAAGGCAGCAAATATAAACGCAGAAGCAAGCAAAACAATAGGCAAAACGCTGAAGAAAGCATCAGCAAGTGCGCCACAGACGAATGTAGCAGCGATTTCACAGGAAAATGGAAACAATCCGCAGGTTTACGGAGTTGGTTTTCATGCGCTGGCAGAGGAAAGCCAAAGAGCAGATGAAAATGCAGAATCTGGAAATAAGCCAGAGAGTAGCAGCCAGTCAGAAGGGAGCAATCCATCTAAAAGCAGCGGCAAACCGAAGGAAAGCGTTCAGCCCGAAAGCAGTGACAATGCGGAGGTAAGCAGCAGCCAGCCTCAAAGCAGCAGCCAACCAGAAGAGAACGAAAGCGACCAACCAGAAAGCAGCAAAGCAGAAGGAAACGAGAGCGATCAACCAGAAAGTAGCAGTCAACCAGAGAGCAACAGCAAAGCAGAAGGAAATGAGAGCGATCAACCGGAAAGCAGCAGTAAAGCAGAAGGAAACGAGAGCGATCAACCAGAGAGCAACAGTAAAGCAGAAGGAAACGAAAGCGATCAACCAGAAAGCAGCAAGCCAGAGGGCAGTGATCAGCCAGAAAGCAGCAAACCAGAGAATAGTGATCAGCCAGAGGGCAGTACAGGAAAAGAAGAAGAATCGTCAGAGAGCAGCAGTTCCAATGAAAATTCCAGTGATAATACAGACGAAAGCACAACCCAGCCCACAACGGATAAAACATCAGAAACTACAACGGAAACAAGTACAGAGGATACTATGGAAAATCCAACACAAAAGCCTTCCGACAGCAATGAAAAAGATGGTACAGAAACGAGAATCGTTTTGACGAAGGCAGATTTAACAGAGGATAGTGACGGAAATTACAAGTATGTTTTAAGATTGGATAGGTTCACAGACGCAAGACCTATTAGCGTAATGGGCTATTTTCAAAAAAAGGAGTCTTCCGGCACAACTTACTCGATTTCAACGGCTTCTGGTGTCGGTGGTACGGTTGCGGCGGATACTTCGAGCGCGGCAAAAGGGGATAAGGTATACGTTACACCGGTATCGTCAAGTGGGTATCTGCTTCGTACATTAACCGTAAAGGCATCTGATGGAAGCGAAGTAAACTGCACAAAGGACAGCGATGGCAAGCGGTATTTCTTCTATATGCCTGCGTTGGATGTAAAAGTAACGGCAGTTTTTGAACCAATACAGATTGTTTTGTCATCGAATTACAGTGGTGATGCAGAATACAGTGGCGGTGCAGACGGCATTGTTTCACTGAAAATCCGTCCAGATGCGTCATATACCTTAAAAGGGAATCCGTCGGTTACGGATGCCAACGGAAAGAAAATTTCACTTTCCAAAAAGCAGGGTGGTTCCTATATTTATGAGTTTCGCATTAATAATGCTGCGCTTCCTTGTAAAGTAACGATTACGTTTCAGAAACAAAACGCAGGCGGAACGGTTGATACTGCCAAGCTGGATATTGAAGATTCTGTAGAAGAATTGCAGAAAGCGTCGGATAATGTCAATCAGTGTATAGACAAAATCCGAGATATTGTGTTAAATTCGGATGGTTCTATTAAGAGTTGGGATCAGCTTACCAAAGATCAGCAGAATGAGGTTATTGGGGAAATTATGAACCTTGCAGAATATTTGGGCGATATGTCAGATGCTGCCTCCTCGATTCTAAGTAATTTAAGTGTTATTGCAAAAGTGCTTTCTCCCTATATTTCGGATGCAGCAGAAGCGGCCAAAGAGGATATTAAAAAGGGTACAGAACATATTCAAAGTGTACTGGATTCCTTAAAATCCGCAGGAAACGGCATAAAAGGCATTGTGAATTATATCAATGCTCAGCCCGATATTCAGTTTACAAAACTGGGAAATGATTTTGATGTAAAAAAAGAAGATTTGCACAACCAGTTACAGGGAATTTCGGACAGTTTAAAAAGTTTAAGCGACAATGCGTCAAACTATTCGGATATTATTAATGAAGATTTAAGGGCTGTTAACGACCAGTTAAATGTTGTATTTAATCTTTTGGCGGATCATTTAGTGGATTACAGCGAGTTAAGCGTAGAAGAATTATATGAAGAAGTTTCTGATGAGGAGATCGATACAATTACCACTGGACGAACAGATTCCTGCACAAACAAAGGGATTGTCAAAGGCGATATTAATGTGGGCGGCATTGCAGGCGCAATGTCGATTGACGAAGAAGACCCCGAAGACAGTGCCGCAGGAAGCGTCGAATATAAAATTGGACGGCGCTTTATTACGAAATGCATTATCAACGGCAGCGTAAATGAGGGCTATATTACCGCTAAGAAAAACGGCGCAGGCGGCATTGTAGGCTATATGAAACATGGTGTTGTATTGGATTCCGAAGGTTATGGAAGCGTGGAAAGCACAGAGGGCGATTATGTAGGCGGCATTTGCGGCGAATCACTGACGATTATTAAGCGTTGTTATGCACTCTGCTCTGTTTCCGGTGGCAAAAATATAGGTGGAATTGCTGGATTTGCAGATACACTGAAAGATTGCTATGCGATTGTGGATTGCGAGGCTACAATCGGCAGAAAAGGTGCAATTGCTGGACAGACAGCATCTTATGAGAACCTGCCAGACGACAAGGAAGAGCAAGAGATAAAAGTCAGCGGAAATTATTATGTTGGTGACAGTTTATATGGTATTGACAATATTAGCTATGTCGGCATTGCAGAACCGATTACATATGAAGAACTGCTGACCGCTGAGAAGCTTCCAACAGAATTTTGGCATCTGAAAGTTATTTATCGTATAGAAGATACCTACCTGGGAATGCAGGAAATTCCGTTTGGTGAAAGCCTTGCCAGCTTGCAGTATCCCGAGATTCCGGAGCGTCAAGGATACTATGGTGTATGGCCGGATTATGCAGATAAGACCATGACAGGCAATCTTGTTGTGGAAGGGGAATATAAGGAGAATGTCACCGTTGTAGAGAGTGCCGAGAAGTTTCTTGAAAGTACTAAAGGAGAGTATGAAAAACCCTATGCGCTTGTAGAACAGATATTTACAGAGGATACCATATTAAACGTTACCCTTAGCGACAGAACACCGCCTGTACAGGCAGACAACAAAGAATATGTTATCTATGATATTGCATTGGAAAATGGCGGCATCAGTGAATCGGATACCTTTGCCGTCCGCATTTACAATCCTTATCAAGATGCAGAAGTATGGGCATACCATGACAATCAATGGACAGCACTTGAAAGCAAACCGAGAGGGCAGTATCTGCAAGTAGAAATGACAGGGGAGAAGGAAGCCTTCTGCATTATTGAGAAAAAGTCTTATAAACTGATGTATATTATCGCAGCAGCAGCCTGTGGCGTGGTGCTGATTCTGCTAATCTCCTTTCTGAAAAAGTTAGGAACTCGCAGACGGCAGCGAAAAGCAGAGAAGAAACGGTAAAAGGAAGAGAAGTAGATGTTTATTGTAAATGGGCAATATTATACTACATAACGCCAGAATTTACCGTACTGCACGAGTTAAACGTATATGGCTGGCGTTATGTAGTCAGCTTACTTGGAAATTTTAACTGTTAAGCAGTATATATTTGTGAGCAGCAAATTTCTTTGCTGTGCAGAATACCATATTGATCAAGAAAATTATGCGCATAAATCAGTGTTATTAGCAAACTTGAATGTTCTCCAGTATAAAATGCAGAGAACATAGTAAATGGGGCTGTCGCAATAAGCTTTGATTATACAAGATATAGTGTAAATCGGCGTACGATGTTAAACTATCTTGTATATGTTTTCCTTAATGCGACAGCCCCATTAAATTTTTTCTATCCGATTTCTTCAATCATGCATTGGTGTTCTTTTTTTATAGAGTCATAATTTATGCCAACAGCGAGAATATGGGTGATATTTTCTTTTCTCAATTTTTCGCTGTATTCTCGTTCTTTTATCTGTGCAATCGCAGCTTTCGGTGTACTGTCAGCTTTGAGTTCGATAATGATTCCGGGAAGATGCTTCCATCTTGGATAGAAAATAAAATCTACAAAACCTTTGCCGCTTTTTTCTTCTCGTTCCACTTTGTATTTATTTCTGGCGGAAAGATAAGCCAGTGTTACTACGCAGGAAAGGCTGTTTTCATCATTGTATTTTAAGATTGGTAATTCACTATTATGGATATTATGGAGATAAGAAGCAACATCTTCTCCGCGCTTATTTAAGGTTGCATGAAGCACCTCGCATGAGTTTCTGACAAGCTCTGCTATATAACCAAAATTACTGTCCTCCAAGGTTTTTTGATATTCCAGCATTAGTTCTTTGTTAGGAATACGAAGTTCGCCCTTATGGTAAGACAGCAAGCCATAAATAATCATAGCAGAGTAAATTTCTTTTCTGTTCTTGGGGGCGTCCTGTCCTGCGGTGTATTCTTCGTCGATGTCAATTTGGATAGGTGTGTGGTTAACCATTTTGACTACGTCATCCCGCACTTCATCAATATTGTATTTCAAGAAAAATAATACTTCGTCTATTTTTCCAGTTCTTGTCCAGTAGCTTTGGCAGGTTTCGTCTTCTAACGCACATACAACCGATCGCGGATTATACAGCCGTGCTCCGTCTTTTGTCTGGTATCCATTATACCATTCACGGATATCATTCATGGTAAGTGCTGTTTGTCTTTGGCATAATGATTCCGTTTCTGCTTCAGTAAAACCGAAATATTCTTCAAAAAAGGGGTCTTTTAACATAGTATATTCTTTAAACATATTTAGCGCAGACCCAGTACTGTACTTTTTAATCGGAAGAACGCCTGTCATATAAGTAAGTGCTACGTAGGGTCTGTCTTTTAGCAGATTCCTTAGAAATTCAAGGAAATCCTTGTGGTGATCAGGATACAGTTCATTGCTGAAAATATAATCCCATTCGTCAATTATAAAAATAAATTCATCATCTGTAGCGTTTAAGGCATCAGAAGCTTTTACAAAATCTTTATCTTTGAGTTGAGGATATGCTTCTTTTATATCATTGATAATAGAATTATTTATCTGTTCAATATAAGCCATAAAATTACTGCGGTCAAGAGGTGTATCGTTTAGGCACAAGTTCATTACATTGTACTGATTCAAATGCGCTGTAAATGTTTCACTTTTGCTGATGTTCAATCCCTGAAATAATTTTTGTGAAGAGTAGGTTTTGCAATAGTAAGCACCTAACATATTTAAAACAGACGTTTTACCAAAACGGCGCGGCTTTGTAATACAGATATATCTGTTTTTAACATTTATCCGTGTATTTATTTTTTCAATAATATCAGACTTATCAACAAAATATTTATCATGAACAAGCCTGTTAAAGTCCTTATAGGCAGAATTGGTATTTAAACATACAGACATATTTTTCACCATTCCTTTCCAGTCACAAACAAGACCTGAGAAAAACTTTCACACTTCACAGTGCGAATTTTCTTTCACGCTAATCCCCATGCTATCTTAATATAGAAATTAAAATATTTTTCTACACTTCCTTAATAAACAGTATATCATAGATGTTTAAAATTGACCAATATAAATATTTTCAATAATTGACATCGAACAAGTTCTATGATAATCTAATTTAAAATTTCAAGAAAAGAGGTATGTCAAAAAGTGCAACACTCCAAATTACTTTTATTTGACTTAGATGGAACATTACTGCGCAGTGATAAAACAATCTCACAACGTACATTGCAGGTATTAAATCAATGCAAGCAAAAAGGTATTCTAATCGGTGTTTCCACTTCAAGAGGAGAACAAAACGCACTATCTTTTATCGAAGAATTAAAACCAGACATACTGATTGCAAGCGGCGGAGCATTGATTCAGTACAAGAACCAATATCTTTACAAAGCAGAATTTACCATAGATGAAACAAATCAAATCATCACATCGGCAAGAACCATATGCGGCGCTGACTGCGAGATTACCATTGACACGATAACATCACACTACTGGAACTATAAAATTGACCCCAAAAAGCAGGATCAAAGCTGGGGTGATACCATCTATAGTGATTTTCAAGATTTTAAAGAAAACGCACTGAAAATATGTGTAGAAATTCTGGAAGACAGCCAAGCGCAGCAGTTGCAGGAAGTTTTAAAAGAATGTGACTGCAAGCGTTTTTCAGATGGATATTGGTATCAATTTACAAAAAAGGCAGTGACAAAAGAGAAAGCTATTTTAAAGGTATGTTCTGTATTGGAGATAAAAACAGAGGATATTACTGCGTTTGGCGATGACTATGCAGATATCGGGATGCTTCAGATGTGCGGAACAGGCATTGCTATGGGAAATGCCATTGACGAGGTAAAGCAAGAAGCA
>Ga0224742_10084_pt1 | contig 20666 bp, 20 predicted proteins | sample LIM_E_Water_Neg_FD_161631 | JGI IMG/M metagenome (GOLD analysis project Ga0224742, IMG submission 161631) | Enriched cells from gastrointestinal tract of the lab mouse from Pacific Northwest National Laboratory (PNNL), Richland, Washington... | ecosystem: Host-associated > Mammals > Digestive...
TCAAAATACTGCCGAATACTCTTTTGTCGTCAGCTTTATGTAAGCGGGTAAGCTTTTGTTAAAATCATGAAATCGTTTTTCTCCAAGTTTAGTATTTTGTAACATACAAAAGAGGGTTATACAATCATTAATTTGTACAACCCTCCATGCTTTACTTGTTGTTGCTAGTATTGCCAGACATTTCAACCTCAATTTCATTATTTTCAATAGCCAATTCAATCTCTGTTCTTATTGGCTCGTAAATAGGAATATCTTGGTTAATTGCTTCAAAACTAACCGCAAGAGTATATTTTGCTTTAAATAGACCACCCCAGCCCTTGTGCCCTATAACCGCAATGCAAAAGGCATCACTCAATTGATTGGATTTTATTATACACCAATCCTTTTGCAAAGTACCATTTTTGCGGGAATATTTATCAGCCATCCCACGATTCGTGGCTTCTCCAATTACCCAATTGAAATCTCCATCATCTTCAATGACTGAACCAGTTTCAAAAATGCGCCGTGCAAATACTTCTGCTTTCTCTCCAATTCTGCTGCACTGCCAATTTAACCATGTCGATAAATAACCCTTTATATATCGGCGTGTACGTCTAGGATTTGCCGCATAAGAAAGTGTTACTTCAACTAAAATATCATAATCCTCACCAACTCTGGATAGTTCTTCTGGAATCGGAATACGAAAAATATGTGCATCATCGTCCCCTAACTCTAAAAGGGATGGCGTTATCAAAGTTACACGATAATCATCATTATGGGTTGCTCGATCAACATCTGGAATACCATATCCTATTTTACGTAAGGTAGAAATGCATTCCTCTTTGTTAAGTTCACTGATTTGCTTAGGCCATCGTGCTGATTGTGCGATAAGAGCCCTATATAACAATGCAGGAGAGTCGGGCAAAATTTTTTCAATTTGTGATGCAATATAAGTAACCTTTGGTGTTGCAAAGGATGTACCAATTTCATCCGATGAAAAAGCCGGACCTTCTGGTGATTTCCGAATTAATTCAGGACACACCTCTGGTGGTGTTGTAAGTTGTGGTGGAATACTCCCTTTATTATACACATGAGTACCACCATATTCTACCACTTCTGGTTTTAAAACATCCCAAATACCTGGTCCAGAACGCGAAAATGATGACGATTCCATCCTTTTCCCTAATGCAATAAGATCATCAGTTTCAAAATCAGTTGCCGAAACAGAACCGACCGTAAGAGCCTGTAAACTTTGAGCCGGATTTGATATTCTACATAGTTCTCTATCTAAGTACATTGGATAAGGATAACCTGCTTGCCAATAGGCAGCTATTATATCCGGTGAAATATTTCCTGCTGCTTGAACAAACAAAACATCATTTTCATAAGATTCGCTATCAATCGCAGCGGCCCAAGAAGTCATATGTTTCATTTCACAAGATTTATTACTACCAATAGAATGATTAAATATTTTTGATGGAACAGTATTTTCATTATGATATTTTTGGACTGCCATTGATATTATCTTGGGCGGATATACGCTTTCAGGCATACTATTATTTTCATCTAAGACTCGCATATTACGAATCCAACAAGGTAGATGGTAAGTGCCTTCAGTTGGAATTGTTTGAGGATATAAAACTGCACCAGCTACTCTTGTCCCATGTCCGCCTCCGCTAACTTCATCATTCGTACTTAAATTTTCGGGAATAACACTTATTGATTCATTATTAGCAATAGCAGGAGCTAAGTATTTATGCGCTTCTTGTATTCCGCTATCCAATACACATATAACCGGATATAATAGCTGCCTATTGGCAAGCAGGTTATCCTTATCCAATGTACTTAGATAGAGCCCTATATAACAATGCAGATGTGGTAGGAGATTCAATATGTAGATTTTCTGTAAAATCCTCATAGTCAGCACAACTTTCTCCCATATTTATTTCTTCATTTTCTGAAACCTCAAAAATGTATGAAAAATTCAAGACTAAATCATATAAGCACCTACCAGATATTTTTAAACGTGCTGAAAAACTATCTGGTAAATCCGACATACCTTGAGAGCCATCAGCAAGTTGTATAATCTCACCACAATAATTAGTGACAAAATTTTCTAAAACTTCTTCGCGCTCCATTTTAAGTTCATCCCATGCCATGTAAGCATCATTAAATTTTTTTATCCAACGCTGTTCACGAATTGTATAATGTTCATCATCTTCATTTTTCTCACGGGCAGGGCGCTTAGGAAGCTCAATATTACCGCAACAACTAATACCAACATCAATTGTGTAAATATTTTCTGGTAAAATGGTAGGCCACTTTTTATAAAGCTCTGGTGATAATACTCTTTTTAGCCTGTCATTATCTTCACAAAGAGCATAAATTTTAGCTGGAGAATTACATTTTGCTGTCACATTTGCAATAAAAGCATCAACTTTCTCATTTAGAATAGAGAAATCTACATCTTCGCTTGCAACAATAATAAATCCATCTTCAATTTCACATACAATTTCAAATCCTAAACCACGTAAAAAATCAATATTTGCAGATGGATCAATCTCTAACAAAATAGGGATTCCCATTTCTATTGAAGGTAGTTGCTGGTCAATTCGGTCTAAACGACGTTCTTTCCAAAAACGAGATAATTCGGCAGAACGACGTTTCATATAACTTCCATGTACAATGCGATTATCCTTATTCTGCAATGTTTTATCCGAGGTCGGACCCATACCACGTAATTTGGGTTTCCCAGAAAATAAAAGCGGCAGAGGAAGATGAGTAAACGTAGTATTTTCAGCCATTCATAACCCTCCCTTATGCTCTAAAATTTGGAGCTTTCTTCAATTGCTTTAGTAAAATGATCTTTATCCACTTTTTTACATCCTGCCAAAACACCGATTTTAGCGGCTCTCTGTGCTGTTAGGACAACATTAGCAGCAGAATATCCTTTTAGTTGCTCGGAAATGCTCGTTAAATCTACTTCTGGAGAAACTGGTATGGCAGATAGGGTCATTTCCAATAATCGTTTTCGTTCTTCGCTACCAGGAATAGGCATCTCAATAACATCATCAAAGCGTCGAAAAAGTGCTTCATCAAGCGATACTTTTAGATTTGTTGTAGCTAAAACCAAACCTGGGGCATCATATTCATCAAGCAAAGTCAAAAGCATATTGACAATCCTTGGTACTTCTCCAACATCTTGCGTTGTAATACGAGACTTTGCTATAAAATCACATTCATCAAGCAGCAAAACAACGGATTCATTTTTGCAATACTCAAATATCATTCTTAAGTTTGAGGCCGATTCCCCAAAATATGATGAAAGCAATGAATCAAACCGAACTTTCAACAATGGCAATCCCAAATTCCAAGCAATTCTCTCTGCACTTAATGTTTTTCCACATCCTGGTGGTCCATAAAGAAGAATTTTTTTCTTTGGTACAAGATTATATTTTTTTAGTCTTTCGCGGGCAACATACTCTTGCTCAATTGATAATAACCTATCCTCCACATTTTCAGGTAAAACCATATGATGCTTCAAGTGCTCCCTTGAAATATAGGAAACCAATTGCGAATTTGTTCGTTTGCTTTTGGGTAAAGAGGATAAGCCGCTTTCTGCTTTCTTACTATCGAATAGTGTGTATTTGGGTTTTTCAGTAACAGAAATTTTCTCTAAAGCATCTGCAAGTACATTGTGTCCTAATTTTCGTTCTTCTTGTATGATTGTAATGGCAATTTTCTTTAAAGATATTATGTCTTCTGTAAAGATAGCCTTAAATAATCTCTTATATAATTCTGCTTTCATTATAAATACCTTCCTCCCAGCTGTTTTCACTGATTTTCTATTTGGGAACTTATAAAAATCACTGATTATTACATACTCTATACTTTTGTTGCTTAGAAGAAGTTTTCTCAATTGGATGTAAATAGGTTCCTGATGAATTTACGTAATTTAGAAACAATGTACCTAATAGTAACCTGTCGCCACGTGATATTCTGTTCCATTCATATCCTTTAAAAAGATCTTTTAGCAAAAAAACCTCATTATTATTTAAGTTCAGTGTTTCACTTATGGCTTGTTTCAAAAGGTCATTTACAGTTTTCATTTTATCCTCCTTGTTGTCAACAACAGAATAAACAACATTGTTTATAGTATAGCAGATTTTCATCAATATTCAAGAGGCTAAATACATAAATCATCTGATATGTCCGTAAAAAGGGCACCCACCTGTAAAAGTGAAACGCCCACGGCAATCAGCGATCCGGCAATGTACCGGACCGCTGGAACTATTAAATTTTGTCGTTAATAAAACAGCCTCCTTTTTACGATAATTTTCTCGTCACATTTCAACTTGGAAAAGGAATTGAATAAATGACGGCAAACGCTCAAACCCCTTGAAAATAAAGGCTTTTTCCGTTTGTCGTTATTATACCGTAACGGCATACGTTTTCGACCCTAGCACTCCAAAACGGGGTAGACATCAAGACGGTTTCCGGGATGCTGGGTCACTATAGTGCGGGCTTTACTCTGGACACCTACGCCCACGTTACAACCGCCGCCCAGAAAGAAGCCGCCAAAACGATGGCCAACTTACTATCCGGCAGCGTTTAGGGGTACCCGGTGGTATCCCCGTATGGGTCAAGGAATGGGTCGGCAGACAAAAACACACAGAAGAAAACAAAAAGAGAATCCGCACAAACCCAGTGTTCATGCGGATTCTCATGTGAAGTGGATATGAAAAAGATATTTTGTCAAATCTGTGGGTGTATCTGAACCTTTACTGAATTTAGCTTTTTGGATTATCTTTAAGAAGGGGAGTTATTGAACTTAATACGAAACTGTGCTATAATAAAAATATTACTCAAGTTCTCAAAACGTGACAATCACGCAGTTCTGCAGTGGCATTGAAAATATGATTTCCAGGAAGTGAGAAGTTATATGACAGTGTACGATGCTCTTAATCAGATTGAGAGCAATTCTTTTGAATTTCTTGAGATATCTGCTTTTCAGGACAAATCAAATAATTTTGATAATGAGAGAGATAAACGGATATATGATTTAATAAAGAATATCTGTAGCATGTATGTGAAAATATCTGATACCAAGATAGAATTTCAACCTTTCATTACATTAATGGAAAAACGGTCATTCGGCATTCAGGATATGACCAAAGAGGATTATGGATTATTAGAATCCATAGACTTCTCTTTGCTTCCTGTCAACATTCGCGCTAGGCTTGCTGATTTACTGTGGACGGAAAAGAAAATCTATTCTTATGCAATTGTTGCGATAAATTCTTATATGATTTTATTTGACCAACTATTTTCAGACGATGAATGGTTGGAAAGTTTGAATATGATTCGAAGAGCAATATCCATATCGATATCGATTAACGAAAAGGAAAAATGTACTGAAGCATGTGAATCAGTGTACAAGCATATCCTTAGAATTGATGGGATGGACAAATCTTTCTTATCGATCCGTCTTATAAGCATTGTGATAAGAAAAAAATACGGTGATATCGATACAATAATTAATATCTTGAACAAAATCATTATGAATAACCATTCTAATGTTCACATTGTTGAAGCGACTTATAAATTGTTAGGTGACTGCTTTAAGTGGAAGGGAGACAATGCGGGTGTTTATGATGCTCGTATAGCTTTAGGCCATTATTATGAAGCGAAAGCCGAAGAGCTGACAGGAGATGATTTTAGATCGCTTTCTATTGCAGTTGATTACTTACAAAAATCTATTTTCATTTACAGAAACTGTAAGTTGGCAGAAAAGGCGGAAAAGGCCCAAAAGAAAATGGTATTCCTTCAGAGTAAAATTCCACAAACTATGGGAGTTATCCATAGAAAATATGATGTGAGCAACTTGAGCCAATATATGAATGAAGTTTTTGATGGCTTATCATTCAGTGAGGCTCTTTTACGGCTTATTCAATTCACAAGTTTCCGAAAGAAAGAGGATATGAAAAAAGATGTGCTTAATGCGTTAAAAGAATATCCTCTATCGCATTTGTTTGGAAAAAAGGCTATTAATTCTGCCGGACAAACCACCTTTGCTTTAAAACCCTTGGATATGCATGACCCTGAGAGCGATTCACAAATACTGAATGCACATATACATCAGCGATTGCTGGAATATGAAACTATCGACGGAGATTTATTTTTAAGGATAGCATTGGGAATTATAAGAAACAAATATGATTTCCAAATTACTGACTTGGATTTTTTAATTCAAGATAATCCTATCATCCCTCAAGGGCGTGAATCGATATTTAAAAGTGCAGTATATATGGCATTAAAAGGGCAGGAATATGAAGCTATTCATATACTGTCATCGCAAATAGAGAATCTATTTCGGAATTTAGCACGAGAGTTAGGTGCACTTACGGTTACGCTAGAAGATGATGGTACCTCCAAGCAGAAACTTCTTACTTCTGTCTTTGATTTACCAGAACTTGTAGATGCATATGATAATAATATTCTATTTCTATTTAAAGGATTACTTAACGAACAAGCAGGTGCAAATATCCGAAATAATGTCGCACATGGGTTGTTAACGGAAACATCCGCTAAGTCAGGAGTTTGCATTTATTTTATCTGTGCTGTCATTCGTTTGTTATCGTATACTTCCTCTGAATGCGTTAATATTCTTAACAGCCCCAAGCTGAAAGACTTAAAGCCACCAGATAGGGACATCATGCCAGTATTATCATAATGCGGTGAAAAAATACTCTTGTTCTATTTCGAAAAAAACCGATGAACTTTTGATGCGAGTAGGAATCTAACATGATTATGATTTCAAGATATCTTGTTCAACTTCTAGCCCTCCTGCAAAAATTACTTTGATCCTGTCCTTGGATTCGACCACTACACATTCCAGCACCTGCCGTGCCAAACGGTCATCGTATTCCATGGGGTGATTCTCAAGCCCATCCAGGATAGTGAAAATCTCATCCAGCCTTGATTTCGTATTCTCCTTTTCCTGCTGTACATTATCGTATTGAGTGAGCTGTTGTTCAAGGCTGCTTTTCTCAGCCATGAGTTCTGTGGCCCTTTGCTCGTCGAAATCTTCGACTGTATCCGTGGCTATGGCCTGAAGCATGGTCCTGAACTCTGCATCGATTTCTGCAATCCGAATCTGAATATCCATGCTTTTATCTTCAGTATCACCAGTGTCCAGTCCCATGCCGATGTGCAACTTCAGTGTGCCTAGCACATCGGCGCTCTGTTTTGCCGTCCGCATGATTGCCGTCATGATGGCCTCTTGTAGCACACTTTCATCCATGGTGGGGGAGTGATGGCAGTATTTTTTGCCGAAGTCCAGCCGGTTGATGCACCGCCAGACCGCTTTTTTCTCACTCTTAACTGTCCAGGTGCATCGCCGGTATGGGGTACCGCACTCACCGCAGACCAGGAGTTCCGTCAGAGCGTACTTGCTGGAGTATCGGCCCTGCTCCGTCTTTGTACCTACCTGTTTAACTTTTCGCTTGCCTGTGCGCCGGGCCAGTTCTTCCTGCGCCCGACTAAAAGTAGCGGGATCAATGATGGCAGGATGGTTATTCTCGACGAAGTACATGGGCCGAGCCTTGCCGTCGTTGCGCCTGACTTTTTTGCTGATACAATCCACAACATAGGTCTTATTGAGAACTGCATTTCCAGCATATTTTTCATTTGAGATAATTGACTGTATTGTCCCAGGCACCCATCTGCCGGAACCGGTAGGAGTCGGGATGCCATCAGCAGTCAAGTCATTTGCAATGGTAGTCATACTGTCACCGGTCAGAAAGCTGGTATAAATTCGTTTTACCACTTCGGCCTGCTCCGGGTCAATCTCCGGCTTGCCGTCAGGTCCACGACGGTATCCCAGGAACCGCTTATATTGGAATGGCACCTTGCCCTCTTTCGCACTCTGGTTCTTACCCCATATGACGTTGGCGCTAATGTTCTCGGATTCGCTCTGGGCGATGCTGCCGTAAATGGTGATATAAAACTCAGCCCCAGGCTGGGTGCTGTGGATGTTCTGTTCCTCGAAGAAGATGTCCACACCTATCTCCTTAAGCATACGCACATATTTTAACACGTCAGCAGTGTTCCTTGCAAACCGGCTGATGGATTTTGTAATAATCATGTCAATTTTGCCACGCCGACACATTTTAATCATTTTATTGAATTCATCGCGCTTTTTGGTGCTGGTGCCGGAGAGTCCCCTGTCTGCAAAGATGCCCACGAAGGCCCATTTTGGCTCACTTCGTATCTTTTCGGTATAGTATCTTACCTGCACGTCATAGCTGTTCAATTGTTCCTCCTGGGCCGTGGAAACGCGGCAATAGGCGGCCACCCGGAGCTGCCTGTGTGCCTGCTTGATTTCTTCAGCAATATCGACTTTGGCAGGAATTTTGCGAACCACTTTCTGCGGAGTAGTCGTTGTCGGCTGCATATTCTTCACCCTTTCTGATAGTCTGATTATTTATTAGTGTGATTGCAACTGTGCCATTTTTGTCGAGGTGGATGCTTTGCACTGCCCTCTTAAAAAGTGGCATAGAAAAAGCTGAAAGCGGCTCCGTGTTTGCAAGAGTCGCTTTCAACCTATGTGCTGTATATGAAGCGGAATCAATATCCGCATATTTTAGGGAGACACATTCCAGCATTTTTTGCCGTAGGGTGTCCTTGTCATAATCGAGCGTATCCAGTGTCCGGGCAATTTCATTCTCTATTTTGCGAACCTGCACACTTGGCTCATGCTCTGGCTCAGCGGAAACTTGCACCAACTCAGGGTTGACAATCACTGTATTAAGCAGTACAGTAATATCATCGAGCAGAACATCATCTGGCTTGTGAATCACCGTGCGGCAGTCGGCGTTGGAGCATATCCATCTTTGCTGACACTTTTTGAACCGGCTGTCGTGCCTGCGATTCATTTCATGACCACAGACCGGACAAATCACTGGAACATCAATATGGAATATTTTAGCGCTGCGGTCGGTGCCAGCTTGCGTATTCTTTTCAGTCTTCATCTGGCACAGTGCTTGGTGCGTTTCCATGTCAATAACCGCAGGAAAAGCACCCATACCAACATACCGATCATCTTCAATTAGTCGCATGATTCTGGATTTGTTCCAGCCGGTAACGCCGGGCTGGTACTCCACGTTTTCCACATTCAGCTGGTTGGCGATATCTAGCAGGGACAGTCCCTTCAAGTAATCGCCGAAAATGCGTTTTAGCACAGTAACTTCCCGCGGACAGGTTACTATTATGCCGTCCTGGTACTGATACCCGAAGAGGATATTTCTCTTTTTCATGCTGTGCCACACCTCGCATTCTCCGGGATTTTTTCGGTGAGTGCCAGCCCACCGATGAAATGGAAAGCCAACTGCGCATTATCCACAACCGTAATGCTCTGGACGATTTGCTCGAATAGCTGCTGGTCGAAGGGGGTACCCGGCACATATTCTGCCAGGATATCATCCAGTGATTTCAGTGTATCCATCAGTTCGTCATCTCCATCCTCTGCCAGAGCCTTTCTACGATCCAGCCGCAGGGCATTGATTTTGTTGCTTATCACCGAGGACTGCGCAGCAAAATCAGTGGCATTGAGAATGCCGTTGGTGTGGAGCCGGGCAACCACCAGATTCTGCGCACTCAAGTCGGCTATCTGCTTGTCGATCTGGCGGATTCTATCTTGGCTCTCAACATTGCGGCTCTGCATGAGTTCTAACTGATGGATGAGTGTCCCCAGCAGATTCTGACGGTGAGCGGCAAGTTTATCGACCATCAAGCAGAAAGTGTCATACACAGCATTTTCCCGCACACGGCGATTTGAACATTTAGTGGCACCTGCGGCCCTGCCGTTACACAGCCAGTATACCGTGCCATTTACAAGTTGCCTACGGAAACTTCTCCCACAATCTGGACACTGTAGCAGGCCGGATAGCAGATATTTGTTTACCTTTCTGTCAGCATTGCTCCGCACTTTTTGTAATCTCTGTGCAGCATAATATATTTCTTTGCTGATGATTGGAGGATTACTGTTCTCCACATAATACTGAGGCTTTTCGCCACAGTTTCGAACCTGCCGGAAGGGGAGGGTGTCTGTTGTGAATTTTTTCTGCAAAAGTGCATCGCCCATATATCGTTCGTTGTTCAATACATAATCAATGGTATGGTGATACCACTTTTTCTGACTATACCTGCGGGGAACTCTCTCTGCATTAAGGATATTGGCGATGTTTTGTTTGCCGATGCCTTGCAGATACAGGTCGAAAATCCTGCGTATCACAGCCGCCTCATCTTCCTTGACGGCGAGCAGGCCGTCCACCATCTCAAACCCATACGCAGGCGCGTTGCAGTTAAATTCGCCGGATTCCATGCGCTTTTGGTAGCTCCAGCGCATATTATCTGAGATGGTGATGCTCTCCTGCTGGGCGGCCATGCCGGGGAAGGTCACCAGCATTTCCATGTTCATCTTGTCGCTGTCGATACCCTGTTCCTCGAAGTAAATGCTTACACCCACCTCTTTGAGGCTACGCAGGGCTACAAGCAGTTCCTGCGTATTCCGGGCGAAGCGGGACACTGATTTGGTGATGATACGGTCAACCTTGCCCAGCTTACAGTCACGGATGAGCCGGTTCAGCTCATCACGCTTTTTCATGTCCGTGCCGCTCAGCCCTTCGTCAGCGTACACGTCAACCAGCCGGTACTGCGGATTTTTACGCTCATAATCCTTGTAGTAGCGAATTTGCGCCGCAAAGGAGTGTAGCTGGTCAGCAGAGTTACTGGACACCCGGCAGTAAGCGCCCAGCCGGATAACCTTTGGAATATCCGGTTTCCGGCTGATATCTGTTACAGTCATTTGCATCTTTCCTTTCTTATAGATTTACCTTGTGGCAACACCAAGGATATCACAAGAGTTCAAATACATCCAGTGTAAGCGGCCAGAGTTTTCACTCTAGACATATATTTTTTCGGCATCGTAATGAGCAGCGCTGATCTGCAAAACTCGCTCGTATTCTTCCTGGGTGATGAGCTGCATTTTCAGCAGCAGGTGGAGCATATTCACGCTGTAGCAGAAAGCAGAATTATTGATGTCGTTGTTCATAAAAGCGCCTCCATATATTTGAGTCCAAAACTGACGATGATAGCGTGGTCAACCCGGCCCATGGCAGCCTTGTCTAGCCTACCGCTATAACGGATGAGCCGTTGTTTATCGATAGTCCTGATTTGTTCCAGCAGAACAACAGATTCCATCTCCAACCCATCCGCATGGACAATGACATGGGTGGGCAGCTTTGCTTTATCTGACTTACTTGTAATAGCTGCCACAATGGTGGTGGGGCTGAACTTGTTTCCGGTGTCATTCTGGATAACGAGAACAGGGCGTGTGCCCTCCTGCTCACTGCCAACCACCGGCGATAAATCGGCGTAGTAAATTTCACCGCGCTTGACTATTTTCATATTTCCCTCCGTAAGTAGAGGCAGCAGTCAAAAGGGCGGACTGCCGCCTTGTATCAATCGTTTTACTTGTCCATATTTGTCCTCAACACCCCTGGACAGGGAACGCACCTTCCGGCCTGTGCACATGAGATATTTCATATCTCGGCCTCATTGGAATCACACCACCCCCAGGATCTCTGCGGGGCGCCCTCCTTTGCTGCGACGGGTCACGCTCGGCTTTAGGACGGGACGCAAGTATCATTATCCCTTCTGCTGGTCATCGCCATCGTTGGATGTGCATTCCATCGTCTGAGCCTGGAGGCGTATAGTTAACGCCACCGCGTTAACTATTGGCGTCCGCTCATGTAGCTGCCGCTCCTCACGGCGGCAGAAGGAAAGTAAAAGGTGCGCTGGATATGCGGTTGTCAAAGAGCAAGGAGGGGAATAAGAAAGACCCCTCACTTTCCATGCCGAAAAGTGAGGGGTCTGCACAAGAGAAATTTTTAATTTCTCAAAAGTTTTTTGAGTTTGGCAAGGAGCCGCTCCTTGCGATAGTGGATTGCATTGTGATACACGCCAATCTGAGCAGCGTATTCACGTTCCGTCTGCTAATTGATGTATAGTGCTTGTATAAGCTCCCTGTCATCTACAGACAACTGCGCCAAAGCCTTCCGAAGCTTGTCCAGCAAAAGATTCCTTTCTGCCTGTCCTTGCGTATCGGCTACGGTATCTACCAAGATATCCTCGCCATTGAAATCATCCGTGGTGAGCATATCGTAGGAGAAGTCGCCGTTGTCATTTGAACGCTCGTTCAAATATTTTTGGCGGCGCTGCTCACAGTAGAATGCCTTGTATGCATCTACGGACACTTCCATCAACATACCATGCAGAGGCAGGAAATACCTGCCCAGGTATGTATCTTTCTGCTGGTGGAACTGAGCATAGCTGAGTTCCAGGTACGTTCCGTTTTCCAAGACGAACACTTTCTTCGGTGCGTATTTCACCATCTATTCCTCCAATCAATCTGTTTTGGGTTGCAAAACGATTGATTGGGGTGGGCCACGACACTGTGCGGAAGAACAAGTGTAACTCATGAAAAAGGCATTCTTGTTGGCGGTTAGGCCAACAAGAATGCCTTTGCTGTATTTTACTTCATGTTTATATGTATGGAGGCTTGCGGCACAAAGTGGAAATGTATTTTAACAACATATCGTAGGCTCACTTCCATGTCAGAACCTCCATATTGTACTGAATTAAAATACATGATAATACGAATTAACTAACATTCCAGCAAGGAAGAGTGTATTGTAAAATGCATATGAGGTGAAATATAATGCCGAACTATGCGAAGCCCTTGGGGGATACCATCAGAAAGGCGCGGGTAAAACTCGGATTTACACAGCGCGGCCTAGCAGAACAGCTCCACATTGACGAAAGAACCGTTCTTAACATCGAAAACTATCACGGAAATCCGGAAATGAGAATTCTCTATCCTCTTGTCAGAACCCTAGAAGTAGACCCGTGGGATATTTTCTATTCAGAGTTGGAACAGGAAAGCAAGGCGTTCCGGCAATTACGGATACTACTAAAAGAGTGCAGCGATGATGAGATCGCTGCACTACTCCCGGTCGTACAAGCCACTCTTGCCATTGTCAAGGCAAAAAGCGGTGCGGTTATTGAGAAAAACTAATCTTCTGCCTCGTCATTGACCACCAATTTGAGATTGATGACACCGATTCGTATTGTCTTTTTACATCTCGGACAATAGAGTGGGAAATTCAGCAGTACTGTATCCTGTTGCACCTTTGTGCGTGTTTTTGCCTTGCAGATGGGACAGTGAATCCAGTAGTCCTTTCGATCTTTATTATCCATATTAACACCTCCGGCGGTACTAGCTCTGTGTCTGTGCAACTGGCTTTGACCGCCTTTTTTAGTTGTGGTTGATACGCTACTATTTCATTTCCTGGGTGTACAGTACACCTTTTTTTAGCCGCAGAACTACATCGGCCTGCTTTGCCAGTGCATTGGAGTGTGTTACGATTACCACACACTTTCCAGATTTATGTACGCTGTCTTTTAAGATAGCAGTGATTTCATCGGCAGTATCCTCGTCAAGATTGCCGGTAGGCTCGTCCGCGAGAATGACCTGCGCGTTGCTGGCCAGAGCGCGGGCAATGGCTACTCGCTGTTGCTGACCGCCGGACAGCTTCAAAACATTCCGCTTACTTTCTTCGTTGGTCAAGCCCAGTTGTTCCAGAATGGGCAGGGACGGCACCTTTGAGGTCAGGGACACGTTTTCCAATGGTGTCAGATAGTCAATCAGGTTGTAGCTCTGGAAGATGAACGCCACATGGCTGCGCCTGTGATTGGCAAGCCCTGTCAGGGAAATATCTTCACCCTGGTACAAAATCTGACCGTTGGTAGGGCTGTCCAACCCACCCAACAATGACAGCAGTGTGGTCTTGCCGCACCCGGACGGGCCGAGGATGGCGTACATCTTGCTCTGCTCCATTTGCGCGTTGATATCGCGCAAAACAGGCTTACCATTTTCGTAGGCGTATTGCAGATTTTTCATTTCTAAAATGCTCATTGTGGAACCTCCTTTAGGGCTTGTTTGAAAAATAAATATTGCACAAATTGCGGGTTAGTGCGAAAATAGAGATATGAAACGGTATGAATTGACAAAAGGACAATGGGAGCGCATAAAAGAGCTGTTGCCGTTGGAACAAGCCGGGAAGCGAGGCCGGCCTCGGAAAGATGATCGAACTATGCTCAATGGGATGCTTTGGATCGTCCGCAGCGGAGCGCAGTGGCGGGAATTGCCGGAGGCGTATGGCCCCTGGCAGTCTGTGTATGCCCGATTTGCCAAATGGCGGGATGATGGCACACTGGAAGCCATATTTCGTGCATTGTCCGCAGAGGCGGATATGGAAAACCTGAGCTTGGACTCTACCTGCATCAAGGTCCACGAAAGCGCCAATGGAGGGGAAAAAAACGGCAGATAAGGCAGTTGGACGAACCAGAGGCGGGTTGAATACAAAGCTGCATGCTATTGTGGACGGACTGGGGAACCCGGTTGAATTCATGCTGTCTGCGGGAAATGACCATGATTCAGTCCACGCTGTTGAACTGCTGGAAAAGGTAAAAATCAGTGGCAGTAATGTATTAGCAGACCGTGCTTATGGGGCAAAGACAATCCGGGCTTACATCTCAGAACAGGGCGCCAGCTATGTGATCCCGCCACAGAGCAATATTTCTGATCCGTGGCCGGTAGATTGGTGGTTATACAAAGAACGCCATTTGGTTGAATGCTTCTTCCAAAAGCTCAAATGGTTTCGCAGGATCGCCACCAGATATGACAAATTGGATGCGTCTTTTCTCGCTTTCGTTTACATTGCCGCCATTGCGATTTTGTTGATTTAGCTCAGCCTTTGCTATTTTTCAAACAAGGCCTAGCTCATCTGTGATAGAATATTTTTCGGCTTCATTCTTATAACCGGCAGGGATGCCAGCATGACAGCGATGGCACATATAAAGATTCCCAGCAGGCAGACCCACAAGAAGCTTGTCGGCGTAACATGGACTTCTACGCTGTCCGGCGTTACCATGTTGGTGGTGTCATATGGGATGTACTGGCCAGTGATGTCCAAGTATTCTGTTCCATCGTCGGGAAGTTCTATCTGCATTTCCGGTTGATTCTGCGCCGCCTGTGCGAACAGCAGATTGCTTGTGCCTTGTGCCATCGCGCCGCTGGTGAAGTAGGATAGTCCAAAGGCTGCTATGGCAATCATCAGTGTTTCCAGGATGTACTGTGTTACGACCTGTACCTTACTCATGCCGACGGAAAGCAGGATACCAGTTTCGTGTGTGCGCTGTTTTATCCACATATGGAGGATAAGCGCTAATATCCCGATACTAACAATTACGATTCCGATAATCAATCCTGTTACCATGCTCTGCATAGTGGTCAGAGAGGATGCCACGGCTTCGTAGGCAGTATTATCAACGGTTAGTTTGAAGCAGCTCCAGTCCAGGTCTAACTCCTGTATCTGTACCGCAATCTTATCTATGTCCCTGGGATCGTCCACAAAGAACTCTACACCATTGTCATACTGGATAGCATCGTTCATCATGATCTCCTGCATGGCCTTGTGGTCGATGATCAGGCGGTTCCGCTTGTCTGTTGACGTGGTGTTAAATTGTCCATCGTCCATGGTAACTTCATATATTCCGACGATTTTCAGTGATACGTTAGGATAGCCGCCTGCGTCATAGCAGCATTGCACCGTGATGGTATCACCCAGCTTCAAGCCGTTTCTTTCAGCAAGCGCGGTGCTGATCAGGGCGGCGTGATCGTCCTCGGGAGTGATGTGACGGCCCCCTACCAGTTTGAAAGCCCCTCGTCGGAAATAGTTGAAATACTCGGAATTCGTAACGGAGGGAAGTGCGCTGTAATCTCTCACTTGCCCGAAGTTAATGCCTGGAATAAACGAAAAATCCATTGCAAAGACGCTGCCAAAGCCTATACCGTTATAGTCACGGATACCTTTGACGGTCGAGACCTTTTCAATATCTGCGTCCGTGATCGGCGTACCTGTGTAGTCTACCAGCACACCGCCAATGCCCTGCTGGTATGTCCAGTTCTGGCTGTTGTCCATATCCCGTTCCAGCTTGATACTCCCGCCCACGGACTGCCGCAGGCTCAATGCGGACTGGTCTGCCGCTGTTAGGATGGAAAGCCCGGTGAGAACGAAGGTGGAGATTATAAGCAGGGTAAGCAAAAGAATTATGGATTTTCCTCGTTTTCGGGTCGTGTATAGAAATGCACGTTTTATGATGTTCATGGCCTGACCTCCTTAACTTAATTTGGATAGAATTTCTTTAGGTTGAAGCCGCATAGTGGGGCAGGCGGCTATGATTATGCCAGTTGTTGCAACCACCGTTTCAAGTGCATACTGCGCCAGTAGTTCCCAAGCGGAGATCGTCATACTGACAGTTCCAATCATGCTCTGCAAAACTGCACCGATCTGCACGGTTGCGAGGTAGCTGATCGGACAGGATATTATCGTGGAGAGCAGCAGAATCGTCCAAGTTTCGATTAGAAATTGTGCCAGTATATGCCCTTTTGAAATCCCCATTGCCAGGAATATTCCCACTTCGTGGATGCGTCCACGGATACGCATGGCGAGTATCAGAAGTAGGACTATGGTACTGACCACGATTGCCGCTACTATCAGCACTGTGGTAAGCTGGCCTATTGTCGCAAGCTGGGTGGAGATAGCGTCATACTCCGCTGTGTTCGTTTGCAGGATGTAATCCCCATCTATTTGTTCCATGACCGTTTCCAGGTTGGCAGGGTCAGTGACAAAGAAGTCTACGCACTCTATGTCGCTCCCTACCGCGCCGAGGTCTGTCAAAATCGTATCGGTGTCAAACTCCATGCTGGGGTCGCTCTCGTAGATACCGATGATTTCCACGGTTGCAACCGGGTCAGCAAAGGACAATTTGTCACCAACCTGCAAGTCGTTTTCTTCTGCTAGTTCCTGGCTGACCAGGGCCACACACTCATCATCCTCGGTGATATGACGTCCCTTTGCCAGCGTTAAAATACCGCTGGTAAAGTTCTGATTCCAGGCAGATTCCATATTTGCAGAAATCGGACCGGAAGGCATACCGGATGGATAGATAAAGCTGCCAGCCGTTGCGGACATAGATTGCTGGGCATTGTACGCCTTGATTTCGGGAGCGTCCGCAATCTGTTGGATGTCTTGCATAAAAACCGGTGCAAACTTCATAGCGTAGTCATTACCGTCGGTCTCGAGTTCCAGCGGCTTTCCACGCAGGGTAAAGGACGCGCCCACGGTTTCCCGCAGGTTTGCGGCTGCGCTCTGCACCGCACCCAGCATAGTAAAGCTAAGCGTAATGAAAACCGTGACCAGCAGAAAGAGCAGGAACAGGGTCAGGCTTTTTCCTGTTTTCCGTGTGTCGTACAGGATAGCCCGTCGTAATGTGTTCAAAAAAATACCTCCAATCCGTTTAGGATGGAGGTATCATATCACGCCAATATGGAGCTAATATGGGTGGTGTGTGGATCTAATATGGAATTGGCTCAAAATGTGATCTCAAATGACATCCCAGTCATGTTTTTGGATGGCGTGAAGGCAAAGGGGATGTCTAAAGATTTCAAAGTGGTGGCAACAAGGTATAGGCCAAGGCCCTTCCCGCCGGTTGCGCGGTCGCGGCCATAGTCGGGCCGGTAGAACGGTTCAAAAATATGGACTAGGTGTTCCGGCGGGATGGGGGTGCATTCATTTTCCACTACAAGCTGTCGCCCATGACAGGAAACTGTAATGATACCATTGGGTTTTGTGTAGGATACAGCATTTGCCAGAACATTAGAGATTGCTTTCTCCAACATCCCTCTTGGCAAGCACACCGTATGCGGTTCGCCCAACTCTACATTCATAGTAAGCCCCTTGGATTTCGCTATGATTTGGTATGGCTCCAAAACAGATTCCAGCACATCGGCGACAAGAAATTCCGTCTGTTCCTGCTCCCCGGCAAATTCGGCCTTGGTTGTGTCCAGAATTTCTTTTATCATCTGTGCCAGCCGGTCGGTCAAATCCTTGCACTTAGCAAGGTAAGTGGCATGGTCTTTGTATTTGCCTACGCCCAGCAGCATATTTTCCAGCATGGCGCTAACGGCGGTGACAGGAGTTTTCAACTCATGGGACGCAGCTCGGAGAAAATTTGTCTTTTGTGCGTCGGCAGTTTCAACTTTTTGAATTTCCTGCTCCAAGTCTTGAATAGTAGAAAGTAAGGTGTGGTATAAATTATTCACGTTGTCAGCCAACATACCGATTTCATCCTGCGTATCTACCGGGCAAATTATATCAGGCTGCAATCCCTGCATTTGCTCTGCTGCGGCGCTGATTTTCGTGATAGGCCGGGAGAACATTTTGGAGTAGGCTAGAGAAAATAGCACGGAAATAACCGCACATAATGCGAATGTTATTGGCAGTATCATCAGTACCACATGGATGGCATCTTCAATGTGCTGTCGAGAAACAATAGCGGAGATCGTGCCCGCTCCCTCGGCAAATGTCTCGGTTACGTTGAAATAATCTGCGCCGCCATAGGGGTTCTCTGCCAGGGAGATTTTCAAGCCATCATCTGTACTGTCCGCGATAATTGTCACTTCGGTCTTGCCTTCTGGCTGAGTTGTGCCGATTTCTTCCTGGAGCAGGTTCACGTCATAGGAGAAGCCGTCATAAGTAACAGATGTATTTGCTTTCCACCTGGCGGCAAAGGCGGTCACACTGTCTATTCTTTTCTCTGGCGGAACAGTGAGAACCTCCTGGGACAGGAGCCCCACATCATTTTCCAATTTCTTTTTCTGCTGGTAACTGTATGCTTGCGGCATGAGAAAGTAAATCAGCGCATGGGACAGCAGAACGATGATAAGCATTAGGCTTAACGTGTAGAGGAATGTCTTTGGAAAAATTTTAAGTTTCTTCATTGGCTGACCTCTAATTTATATCCGATACCTTTGACTGTCTTAATGCAGTCCAGGTGCAGCTTCTTCCGCAGGTTCTTGATATAGGTGTCCACCAGGCGGTCAAGGACTTCGGAACTGTCGCCCCACACAGCATCCAGTATTTGTGAGCGGGACAGCACAAGCCCCTGGTGTTCCACCAACAGCTTGAGCAGATCAAGCTCCCTGGCAGTGACATCCAATTCACCAGTGGAATCATGAGCAGAGTAGCTCGAGAAATTGACTGTCAAACAACCATACGTCCATATGCGGATGGGTTCCTGGGGATTGCTTCTGCGCAATAGGGCTGCAACACGCTTGCCCAGAATCACCATGGAAAAGGGCTTTGTCATGTAATCGTCAGCCTGTCCGTCAAAGCTGGCGACCTGGGTCTGCTCATCCTCCATAGCTGTCAGCATAAGTACCGGGACTTGGCTGGCCTTGCGGATGGAGTTCAACACTACCAGCCCTGTGACGGTGGGGAGCATAATGTCCAGCACAACAAGATCTATCTTCTGTACTGAAAACAACGTGATGGCTTCGTCCCCATCAAAAGCGGGAATTACAGTGTGTCCAGCTTCTTGCAAGTATTCACAAACGGCTTCGTTCGTGTCGATATCGTCCTCGACAATTAGTATGGTTGCCATTGGCGCACCTCCTTTGGTTTAGTATAACATGGCAATGTGGAGGATGTATGGAATTTTTCAATTTTCACAAGGATTATAGCCGCACTCTGGCAATAAATCAAGCCCACAATTGTAAACAAGGAGATAAATGTATATCTTTTCTTTCTGCTGTACTCTCTTTTCACTTGGGTAGTTCATTACACCTTCCATGGTGACAGGAGGCACCTACCACTATGAGAGTACAATATCTCTCTGGTGGGAAGTGTGTTTTTACCGCAGAAAAATGTACACATTGTTATCAGCATTTACTGTTTTTCGTTCTATATTAAGTAAGCGGCATCCGCCATCAAGAATGCGCCGCGATTTCTTGGCGGCAAATGCCTTTTCTATCACATACTTTTTAGGCGAAAAAGCAAACTGCTTTTACCACCCCTGGCTCTATATCGTTGTTCTGTTTCCAGCAATTCTGCTTTGCGCAAATCCTGCAAGGCCCTGCGCACTGTAGACTGCGACAGTTTCAACTCCCTGGCAATAGTCGGGATGGCAGGCCAGCACTCGCTATTCTTATTCGACCGGTCAGCTAGATAAATATAGACAGCCACTGCTCTGTGGTGCAGGTCCATCTTGTACAGGAAATCAAACCGCCCCATCTTGAATTCCCTCTGTTTCTGTATCCCGGTTATAGGGAGCAACCGTTTTGAAAGGTTTTCCCTTGCCAGAGTCATGTTTTTTCTGCGAAGGATTCTTGTGCTGCTTTTGCGCAGGTGAGTCCTGCTCTTGACTGTCAGCAGGCGTATCCTCTGGCGGTGTATCATCCTCTTTCAGCCAGTCGGGGTGGTATTTCAGGATGATGGCCTGGAGTAACTCATTCTTCTCTGCATAGGCCACCTTACGATTACCGTTTTCCTGGACAGCATATTCTTCGTCGAACTGAATGCACCAATCAAAATACAGCTTGAGTTTCACCTTCATGGGATGGAATCCGGTTTTCATCACCACAAACTGTCCCTTGGGCATAGACTTCAACTCGTCAGCCGTCATAAGTGGCCGTTCAATCATTTGCAGGGATTGGCTGGGAT
>Ga0224742_10085_pt1 | contig 20544 bp, 16 predicted proteins | sample LIM_E_Water_Neg_FD_161631 | JGI IMG/M metagenome (GOLD analysis project Ga0224742, IMG submission 161631) | Enriched cells from gastrointestinal tract of the lab mouse from Pacific Northwest National Laboratory (PNNL), Richland, Washington... | ecosystem: Host-associated > Mammals > Digestive...
TATAATTGCCCTTTTCTACATTATCATATCGATCAATTAATGTTTTCAAAGAGTTATTATCAGGTGCTGTATTAGTAAGAGCACCTCGTGCTTCTTCTAATTTGCTTCTGGCATTGTCAACAGCTTCTTGCGTCGCTTCTTTATTGGCAAGCAGAACAAGATTTAATAGATGCATACGATGCATTGAAAGTACCAGAGGGAACCGTAGATAAAGGAAAGCTAAAAGCGCTGATTGTGACCTGTGACGAGATATTGAATAAAGGCCAGGGCAGCTACACCGCAGAAAGCTGGAAAGCGTTTACTGTTGCATTAGAAGAAGCAAAAGCAGTTTTGGCAAATGATAAGGCGGCGCAAACAGAGGTGGATAATGCAAGAAACCAATTAGACAAAGCATACAATCAACTAGTCAGTGTAGAGGAAGAAGCAAAAGCGCTGAAAGTATTGATAGAAAAGTATGAGAACTTAGAAAAAGGTAATTATACAGACGAAAGCTGGGCAACGTTTGAGGAGGCACTTAGTGCAGCAAAAATAGTAGCAGGAATTCCTAATGCATCATTAGATGAAATCCAAAAAGCAGCAAGCGATCTACAAAAGGCAATAGATGCATTAGCAACTGTGAAAGAAGGTCTATGGACAGCATGGGCGCCAAATTCTGGATTAACACTTGGCAGTGATAAAAAATATCACATTGCATACACTGGAAAAGCACTCAAACCTACAATACGCGTATATGATGGAAAGACCTTGCTCAAGGAAAAAACAGATTATACTGTAGTTTACCAGAATAACACAAACGCAGGTTCAGCATCTGCCACGATTAAAGGAAAGGGCAATTATTCGGAGTCTATACCAGTAGAATTTATGATTGATGCAATTGATATTGCAACACTTGATATTGCAGACTTGTATGCAGCAGTGGCATCAAATAATACAAAGCAAATAGCACTTAAGCCTATAGTGAAATTTAACGGTAAAACGCTGAAAGCGAAGAAGGACTATACAGTAGCTTATGAGAATCCTGAAACCGATGGGGTAACACCAGGAGAGCATTCTACAGTATATAAGGTAAATATTACCGATGGTACGAATAAAAATTTCACAGGGAAGAAAACAATTCATATAACACTGGTCAATAAAGATAATGCATTCTTAATGAGCAAGGCAAGCATTAGCAAAATTGCAAAAGCAGATATGGTATATCAGCCCAGTGAAATCCCCGGTAAAGGTAAAATGCTGACACCACAGATTACTGTGAAATACGGCAAAAATACACTGACAGAGCAGACAGACAAGAATGATCCCAAAACGGGAGATTATATCGTTATCTACGACGAGGTACACACCGAAGCAGGCGAAACAGCAACTATTACTGTTCGAGGAAACGGAACTACCTATTTCGGCGAAAAGACAACTTCCTTTAAGATTACAGGCACGCCATTAAAAGCAAATCAAGTAATCTTAAAAGATGTACCCAAAACGGGTCTTGTATACACAGGAAAAACGCAAACGCCGGAGGTAGAAGTAACCACTTCAGGTGCTGAGAAAAAGAATTATCAAGTAACCTACCAAAACAACATGAATGTTGGAACCGCAACCGTGATTGTAACAGGCAAAAACGGCTATACCGGAACTGTGAAAAAGACCTTCAAGATAACCGCTTTTGATATATCTACGAATGTAGACGGCAAGTTTAACTACAATATGAAAGCAGACAGCAACGCAATCAATGGCGAGATACCATACGCAAAAGGCGGCAGCAAACTGACAGACGATCAATTAGGCGCATATTTTAAAGTAGACAATACTGCATCCATTGTCTTAAAACAAGGAGTAGACTACACGTTATCTTATAAGAATAACAAGAAAGTCGGCGCTTCTGCAAGCGTTACAATCAAAGGCAAGGGCAATTATAAAGGAACAATGAAAAATATTCCATTTACAATTGTAGCACAAAACCTCTCTGCCTTAGAAAAGACAACGATTGCAGCAGATATTCTGGAAAAGAATGCTAGTAAATACAATAAAGTGATTCCAGTGATTACAGACTTGGATGGAAAGAAACTGAAGAATAAAACCGATTTTGAAATTGATACAGAAAATTCATATATTTATGAGGATAAAACAGCAATTTCGGGAACTCCAGAGGTAAATAAAAAGATTAAAGTTACAGTAAAAGCAAAGGATGGAGGTAATTACACAGGAACGGTTTCAACAACATTCCGTGTTATTACAAATGAAATGAACCTAGCAAAAGCGACTATTAGAATAGACGAACAGCAGTACACGGGGAATCCTGTAGTACCAGCGAAAGAGAAGATTCATATTACATTGAAAGGCAGTACAGAGGAATTAAAGCCAGAGGAGTTTGAAATTGTAGAATGCACGAAAAACATCAAGAAAGGCAGTGCAAAAATTACAATCCGCGGCATCAGCGAAAACTGCGGCGGAACAAAGACCGTAAGTTTTAAAATTACAGCACGTCCGATGAATAAGTCCGATAAATAACAAATACAGCATAATAAATGCAGCACAGAAAGGGCAGGGGAAATAAAATCCTCTGCTCTTTTTCTCTCGATTTTTTAATAATCTTCTGCTGCAATAGAAAAGGGCGCGGAAAGGAGAGCAAAATTTTGCCAGAAGAAAAAAAGAAGAATAAACCAAATGCAGTAGAACATTCGGAAATTACAGCAGTGAGAAAATTGTTAGCGAATCCGATACTTGCTGCTTATCATGGAAATAAGGATAAGAATATTATACCAACATATAAGGGGGAGAATGATGGTAGAAATGGCACAGAACCTAGAAGGGTATATTTGTTATGATGAATTTTGGTTAAGCAAAGAAAACTATTACAGCAAAATCGCATATTTATTTGAAAAATAGAGCGTTCTTTCAGGCAGGTTATAGTGGACATAAAATAAGCACAGAGCATAATAAAATGCCTAAAGGAAGAAAAGAACCAATTTATTATTATTGCAGTAGTACATACGCATATTTCTACCATATTTCCGTTAAATTTCTTTCTTCCTTTGCTTAATTCTGTTTAATGATATCTTTCCTGGCAAACATAAAGCTTTTCTTTCAGTTAGTATTTACTTCTGTAGCGAAAATTTTGCTGCATAATTCTGTATATTCCTCATAAGAAATTTCATTTCCATTCAATGTATATTTCATTCCAGACTCTGCATTATTTGGGTCAATAAGCTCCTCACTGAAATTTATTTCTGCAGCTAAGTTATCAGCTCCTTCAAATTTTTCCATATGGTAACATTTATATCCTACATACGTATCGTTGCTATACATACCATACTGCTCCATTATAATAGACATATGAAAGAACAATAGCATTGCCATCCCCTATCGCAAATTCATATACCTTGTTATTACGTGCATCAAGGTATATTCCGCCATAAGGCCCATTAATAATCAATTCATCTTCCCCATCATTGTCAAGATCAACTCTCTCTCCAATAGAACAGGAGTCCCATTCTCCAGAGTTCATATTTAAATCAGTAATATAATATGCCGATGTGGAATCTGTGGAGCGAACTGCGTTGATTGAACCATTGATAAATAAATCTAATAGTTCTTCTGTTGTTATTTCCGAATCAACATTTTCGACTGTCTGGGCGCTGTTTTCCTGCTGGATTATGGGGGTATCCGCTGCATTTATGGTTTCATCTTCTTTTGCTTCTAAAGCTGTATTCTCAACTGTCGGCACATCGCCTTCTGGTTGATTTACAGAGGATTCCGTTGTATTTACGGTTTCATCTCCATTTATCTCTAAGTCTGTATTTTCAAGCGTTTGTATATCGCTTTTCTGCTGAATTGCAGTAAATTCAACGCCTGTTGTTTGACCGCAAGCGGCAATATGCAAAGCCATTAAAAAAGTACATACCAGTGTAATTATCTTTCTATGCTGATTCATATATCTATCTCCTAGAAGGCCATTACTAATATTTTTTGTTGTATGATACAACTTCATTATTCTATCACATATACAAACACAATTCCATTAAAATTTCTTTAATGGTCGAAGTATACTAACGACCGTTAAGATTTTCCAATTTCTGCACAGTCCATATTGTATAAGCGGACAATACGTGCTGTGCAGAAAGGAAAATCTAATCGTTCGTGAGTATAATAAATTATAAAAATAGGTTGACATATGTATACCAAAAGCTTATAATAAATAGGTAAACAAAAGTATACCTAGTATAGCGCTGTACTAGTATATAATGCTCGTGAGTCGACATGATTGGCAAATGTTAGCGTTTACCAGTATATATTAGGAATTTGCAGGCTGTTTTTACAAAACAAAAAGGAGGTACATATTAATTATGAATCCAATTAGTTTATCCGATGGTGAGTGGAAAATTATGAATCATTTATGGGATAAAGCACCACAGACGATTATGGAGTTAACTGCCGGTTTGCAGGAGGAAACAGGCTGGGACAAACACACAGTTATTACAATGCTTGGGCGCATGGAAAAGAAAGGTGCTGTTTCCTATGAAACACAAGGGCGCAGAAAGCAGTTTTATCCGTTGGTATCTAAAAATGAAGTATGCATACAGGAAACAAAGGGATTTTTAAACAAGGTTTACCGTGGCAGTATTGGTATGATGGTAAATGCAATGGTAAAAAATCAGCAATTGTCTGCGCAGGACATTCAAGAATTATATGATATTTTAAATCAGGCAGAAAAGGCACAAAAAGATTGAAAAAAGGAGGATTCAATGAAAGAAGCAGTGATAACATCTTCAGTGTTAGTAATCGGTATACTATTGCTGCGCAGGGTGCTGCGGGGCAAAATCAGTGCCCGTTTGCAGTATGCTTTGTGGCTGCTAGTAGCATTGCGTTTAATACTTCCAGCAGCGGCGGCAGTATTTCCGGAAGCAGATATGATTCCTAAAAGCAATTTCAGCATTATGAATATGGCACAAAAAATGGAATCCGCAGTCGATACCTATTTAACAGAACCAGATATTGTGGTATCTCAAGCGCTTCCGCTGTCTGGACTTCCTTTGCTAAAAGAATCAGAAACAGACAAAAATACAAATATACTTTATGCATTTTGCACCTTATTGGACAATTTACAGAGTGGAAAGTGGGATAATCTATTACATAAAATCTGGTTTATCGGAATAGGCGCTGCTATGTTGTGGATGCTGTATGTAAATCTTGTATTTACGCGCCATTTGCACCAAAACCGCAAACCATATCCAGCAGAGGGGCAAAAGCTGCCAGTTTATCTTGTCAGCCCGCTAGAATCGCCATGTCTGTATGGATTTTTTGAGAAAAATGCCGTTTATTTAACGAAGGATATAGCAGAGGATGAGAAAAAATGCCGTCATATTTTAGCACATGAATACTGTCATCTGAAACACGGCGATATCTTTTGGTCACTGCTGCGGTGTGTGCTTTTGGCAGTCTATTGGTTTCACCCATTCGTATGGGTTGCCGCAGTAGTATCACAGAGGGATTGTGAACTTGCTTGTGATGAGGCAGCCATTCAAGTATTGGGTGAGGAGGAGCGGATACCTTATGGAAGAACACTGGTTGCATTAGTGGAACGAAATTCGCGTGTTTCCAACCTTTTTTGTACAGCCACAAACGCTGCATCAGGAAAAAAAGGAATTACACAGCGGGTACAGCAGATTGCACAAAAGCCCAGAATGCTTATGGCAGCAGTATTATTTACAGTAATTGCAATGGGGGTTGCGGTTATTGTAACATTTACAGGCGCTAAAGTATCTGCAACGACGGCAAACAAGAAGGTGATCAGCGAAATTCCGTCTGATGGCATAATAACAACAGACAGCCTGCAGATAACATTTCCAGAGAAATTGACAGAAAAAATGGTATATACAATAGAAAATCAAACGGATATTTTAGTATTTGATAAGCAGTCAAAACAGGAAATTGGACGTTTCTGCGTTATACCTTGGGAGGAAGCAGTACAGCTTGCAGATCAAAAGGAGATTGTTACATTAGGAGAGTATGGATCTAACGGTGCGTTAAATGCACATATCAAAGGAGAAAATACGCAACATAATTACACAACAAACAATAACTCCAATAAAAATAATAAAAGTGATGATACGGATATTTCTGAAAAATCTATAAAGATGGAAAGCACTATTAATAATGAAGAAATAGAATATGATCAAAAAGGAGATTTCGTTCCCGTATTTATACCAGATGAAAGCAGCAGTAAACATACTTATACTCCAAATAATAGCCCAGAAACCAAAAGCACCAATGACAACAAAGAAATAGAATATGATCAAAAAGAAGATTTTGATCCGATATCTATACCAGACAATAACAATAGTAAACATACCTATACTCCATATGAAACAATGACAATGCTGCTGGACGAGGACGGCGAAACGGTTGTAACAATAGGTGGAGGCGATATTGAAACATTTTCAGGTTGTTATCTTACAATTCAAGTAGATGATGATATGCAGTATCGAAATAATATACAGCGCCAAAATGATATACAGATTTCATTAGATGAAAAATCAGACACTAAAAGTGCAGAAGATAATAGTTTAATTTTAGCGGCACCAAAATGCTACCTATATATTCCTGCGGACTACAGCAAAGCAGAGAAACCACTGCAAAAGGATTTAGCAGCAGCAAGCAAAGAATTAGCAGCATTAGCGGAGAAGGTTACCATATTGACAATCAGTACACAGTCTATGGAATCTGCGATAGATACGCTGGTTGCAAATAGGGGGCATTTGGATCAGTATCATAAAATAGGCAATATTTTAAGAGCGCTTCCCGATCCAGAGGGATATATCTGCCAGCTTGCTTCTTTTGGATTGTCTGTTGAGAAGAAATCGGAGATAAAACAAGATAATTCTTATTATATAAGTGATTCCTCCAATCCAGAATTTGTGTTTTGTACGGATAGTAAAATTTCGTGCCATTATGCAAAAATAGATAATACCAGCGGGCAGATCAATGAAGATATTTTTTTTGCAGACGCTGTACTGCTCTTTGCCACCATTGACGGGTTTGCAGAGTGTGAAATGAAAAATGGATACAACGGAGAAACTTACAATTATAATAGGGAAGAAATGGAGGCGCTTTTCGGTGCACTGTATCCAGCCTCTCAAACAAAAGAGGATTTAACAACACTGTATAATCAGGTTGTTAAATATCTTAGCAGTCAGACAAGAGAAAATAAGGGGTATTGAATACGAAGTGGTTTTGCACACAAAATGCTAAAGTAAAAAAGCGAAAGCTTTTAGCATTTTGGCGCATAATTCTCACTACTTTGTCGCGGGTGTGAAAAGTAACGGCTTGTTGTTACAATTCCCATCCATGCCAGTCTTTATCAGCTTATAGGTTACTAAGGTGTGAAAAGTAACGGCTTGTTACCTTAATTCCAGAGAAAAGCGGGAAATGGATTGACAGTATTTCATATTTCATATATCATAAAAACAGCAATATTTAAAATATAGAGAGATTATGTAATAGATACGAATTAGGGGTATAAGTTATTGGATATGAAAAACAGTCAACGGATTATAAGATATTGTAGTATTTTGCTGATAGCAGTTTTCTTGCTGGGCGGGTGTGCAAAGAAAAAAGACGGCGGGAATCTTGCAAAAGCAATGGAGGCCTTAGAGCAAAACGATTATACGGCGGCAATGGAGAACTTTGAAAAGGCGTTGCTCAATAAAGAGGACAATCAGTTAATCTACCGTGGAATGGGAATTGCTTATATGGGACAAGGCAGCTATGCGGAAGCAGAAACAGCGTTTCTAACATCGTCTTCGTTTGCTGTAGGACAATTAACAGACCTTGATTATGATACAAACTATTATTTGGCATCCGCATATATCAAACAGAAGAAATATGCAGAAGCAGAAGAAATTTATACAGCGATAATATCCCTTCGAAAAAAGGATTTAGATGCCTATTATTTAAGAGGATGTGTCTATTTAAAGCAAAATAATTATCAAGCGGCAATAAAGGACTTTGAAAAAGCATTTTCTCTTGCCCCCAATAATATCAAATTGGTAACGGATGCATATGTAGAAATGCGCGCGGCAGGTTTTGAGGAGGAGGGCAGAGCCTATCTAAACGACCTGATAAAGGAAAAAGAAAAGTCTATGAAAAACGAAGATAAAGGGAGGATTTACTTTTATTTGGAGGATTATGAAAATGCCCGCATTAATCTGGATACCTTTGTAAATGGAAAAGACGCAGAATTATCGCTGTTATTGGGACAGACTTATGAGAAGCTGAATAATATGGGGTATGCAGTAGAAGTTTATGAAACTTATCTTAACAATAATCCCCCTAACGCGGCAATTTACAACGGACTGGGGACATGCCTGATGCGGCAGGAAAATTACGAAGATGCCGTAGCTGCTTTTCAGTCAGGGATTGATATTGGGGACGGAGGATATATGCAGGAACTAAAATTTAACCTAATCGTTGCAACCGAATATATGGGCAATTTTTCACAGGCAAAGACGCTTATGCAGGAATATCTTCAATTATATCCAGATGACGCAAAGGCAAAACGGGAAAATAATTTTTTAAGTACACGATAGGAGTGCGAAGTTTTATAAATAGCTGAAACACAATAAAGAATAGGAGCAGGCTGATTGGCTTGCTCCTATTCTTATGCACACGGATACGGAAAGGAAATATGTAGCTAAAGTTGCCCGCGTCTGGTACGCGGGTAGGGGAAGATAATTCTTCCCTACTCGATTACATACACGCTTAAATGAAGATTGCCAACATACCAAACAAGTGCCTAGTGCGTGATTAAAAACACTATATATTGTATTACTATAATAAACAACATATGATATTTTGTGTGTTCGATTGACTTGGAAAAAGCGATCTGATATCATTTATCTAATGGCACATTTTTGTTTCGGCAGAGGTGCCGGTTATTATTTTAATGTCTGTAAGGAACAAAAAGAAGCAGCTTAATTGCTTTATTTCTGTATTTTTATGGTTTCTTAGGGGCACAGGAAGGAGCAGAATTGTATGTTTCAGGTAGTCAAAAGGGATGGCAGCAAGGCGGAGTTTTATCTTGGCAAGATTGGCGGGGCTATTATTAAGGCATTTGAAGCGACGCAGGTGCAGTTTAATCAGGAAATTGTCGATTTACTCGCACTGCGGGTAACGGCGGACATTCAGAACAAGATAAAAGATGGAACAATACACGTTGAAGACATTCAAGACAGTGTGGAGAAAGTGTTAGAGCAGGCAGGCTACACAGAAACAGCGAAAGCATTTATTCTTTATCGGAAGCAGCGGGAAAAAATGCGCAATATGAAATCCACGATATTGGATTATAAGGAAGTGGTAAACAGTTATGTAAAAATCGAGGATTGGCGGGTAAAGGAAAATTCTACGGTTACATATTCCGTTGGCGGCTTGATTTTATCGAATTCTGGTGCGGTCACGGCGAATTACTGGCTGTCTGAAATTTATGATGAGGAGATTGCAGAAGCACATAGAAATGCGGATATCCATATTCATGATTTATCTATGCTGACAGGTTACTGTGCCGGCTGGTCTTTGAAGCAGTTAATTCAAGAAGGGCTTGGCGGCATTACGGGAAAAATTTCGTCAGCTCCGGCAAAACATTTGTCTGTACTTTGCAATCAAATGGTTAATTTCCTTGGCATAATGCAGAATGAATGGGCAGGCGCGCAGGCATTTTCTTCCTTTGATACCTATCTTGCGCCGTTTGTAAAGGCGGATAAGCTTTCTTATCCGGAAGTGAAGAAATGTATCGAAGCCTTTATTTACGGCGTAAATACACCAAGCCGGTGGGGAACGCAGGCACCTTTTAGCAATATTACATTGGATTGGACGGTGCCGGAAGATTTAGCAGAACTGCCTGCGATTGTCGGCGGGAAGGAAATGGATTTTTGCTATAAAGACTGCAAACGAGAAATGGATATGGTAAATAAGGCGTTTATTGAAACCATGATCGAGGGGGATAAGGATGGCAGAGGATTTCAATATCCGATTCCAACCTATTCCATAACACATGATTTTGATTGGTCGGATACCGAAAACAACCGCCTGTTATTTGAAATGACGGCAAAGTATGGAACCCCTTATTTTTCAAACTATATTAACTCGGATATGCAGCCGTCGGACGTGCGCAGTATGTGCTGCCGCCTGCGTCTTGACCTGCGGGAACTGCGTAAAAAAACAGGTGGTTTTTTTGGCTCGGGAGAGAGTACGGGCAGCGTGGGAGTAGTAACTATAAATATGCCGCGCATTGCATATCTTTCAGCGGATAAAGCGGAATTTTACAGTCGTTTGGACAGAATGATGGATATAAGTGCGCGTTCGCTGAAAATCAAGCGGAATGTAATTGCAAAGCTTTTAGAAGAAGGCTTGTATCCTTATACTAAGCGATATTTGGGCAATTTTGATAGTCATTTTTCTACAATTGGGCTGATTGGTATGAACGAGGCGGGGCTGAATGCCAAATGGCTTCGCAAAGACCTTTCACATAAGGAAACACAGGAATTTACCAAGGAAGTGTTAAATTATATACGGGAAAGGCTTTCCGATTATCAGGAGCAATATGGTGACCTTTACAATTTGGAAGCAACACCGGCGGAGAGTACGACCTACCGCCTTGCCAAGCATGACAGAGCGCAGTGGAGCGATATTATTACAGCGGGAAAGAAAGGGGACAAGCCGTATTATACCAATTCATCCCATTTGCCAGTGGACTATACAACAGATATTTTTGATGCGCTTGATATTCAGGATGAATTGCAGACCTTATATACATCAGGAACTGTTTTCCATGCCTTTTTAGGGGAAAAACTGCCAGATTGGCGCGCGGCAGCAAATTTGGTGCGCACGATTGCGGAGAATTACAAACTTCCTTATTATACCATGTCGCCGACTTATTCGATCTGTAGAGAACATGGTTACTTAAACGGTGAACAGAAAATCTGTCCGAAATGCAATAGTACAACAGAAGTTTACAGCCGGATTACAGGCTACTACAGACCTGTACAAAACTGGAACGACGGCAAACTTCAGGAGTATGCAAACCGTACAGAGTATCAGGCAGGCAGCACGGTGCAGATACCAGATGCATATAAGGAAGAAACAAGAAAAGAATCTGCGTGTAATAAGGAGATACAAAATATAGGTGTGCAAGTAAGAAATAGTAATAGGCGAGTACATAACGAATCCGCAAAAGAACTTATAACAGCAGAAAATAAAGTATTGCTATTTACAACGAAAACCTGTCCCAACTGTTATTTGGCAAAGGAATATCTGCAAAATATTGATTACACGATTATTGATGCAGAAGAAAATATGGAGCTTGCAGTGGAGTATGGTATAATGCAGGCGCCGACGCTTGTTGTAGTGGAGGGACAATCGCAGAAAAAATATGTGAATGCATCGAATATCAAAAAATATGCAGAGATTATGCGTCGGGTTGTGTAGGCGTAAACGAAAGGGCTATCGCTATAAGCTTTGATGATACAAGATATCGTATCAATCGAAGCATGGTGTTAGACTATCTTGTATACATTTTCCTTAATGCGACAGCTCCAGTAGGTTTGTGTTGGTGCTGTGACACAAACATTGTATTTTGTGCAAAAGGCAGCATAGAAATGAGGTAAAATATGATAGATTATTTAATTGAAAAAATCAAAAAAACAGGTGCTCCAATTGTGGTAGGGCTTGATCCCACAATGAAATTTGTACCAGAACATATCAAAAAGGCAGCATTTGCCGAAAAGGGAGAAACGCTGGAGGGAGCAGCAGAAGCAATATGGCTTTTTAATAAGGAAATTATTGATAAAACATATGATTTAATCCCTGCGGTAAAGCCGCAGATAGCAATGTATGAGCAGTTTGGGATTGCAGGGCTGATTGCATTTAAAAAGACGATTGATTATTGTAAGGAAAAGGGGTTAGTGGTAATCGGTGACATTAAGCGCGGCGATATTGGATCGACTTCGGAAGCGTACGCTGCGGCGCATCTTGGAAAGGTGCAGATCGGCAATAATTATTATGCAGGTTTTGATGAAGATTTTGCCACGGTCAATCCTTATTTGGGCAGCGATGGTGTGCAGCCATTTATCAATGTATGCAAGGCAGAAAAGAAAGGTATTTTTGTGCTGGTAAAAACCTCCAATCCCAGCAGCGGGGAACTTCAAGATCGCTTGATGAAAAGCGGAACAACTGCCGGCGCAGAACAAGGAAATAACGGTACAGGCAATATATCTTTTGCAGACAGACCGTTGTATGAAATTGTTGGCGAACAGGTCGCTGCATGGGGAGAACAGCTTATGGGAAAATATGGCTACAGTTCTGTTGGTGCTGTTGTGGGTGCAACCTATCCAGAGCAGGGCGCTGTATTACGCAAGTTAATGCCGAAAACCTTTATATTAGTGCCCGGCTACGGCGCACAGGGCGGAACAGGCAAAGACCTCGTTTATTTCTTCGACGATAACAGGCTCGGCGCGATTGTAAACTCCTCCCGCGGAATTATCGCCGCATACCAAAACGAAAAGTATAAGAAATTCGGCGCAGACAATTTCGCAGACGCATCAAGACAGGCAGTAATAGATATGATTACAGATATCGATCAAGCGTTTATAAGTGTAGGAAAATAATACAGGAAACTCCTTTACAAATGACCTGTAAATATATTACAATGATTTAAGATTTAAAGACGGTTAAAAATAGGTCTATAAATTTGATGATTTGTACCAAAATTTACGGGTGCAGCAAAATTTTATCAGTGAGGAGATTGGAAATGAGCGAGATAGAGAAAAGTACAGAGGGAACTGCCACAGAGGAAGTTATCTCCAGAAATTTTATTGAACAGATTATTGACAAGGATTTAGCGGAGGGGAAGTGTGAAACCATAAAAACCCGTTTTCCGCCAGAACCAAATGGCTATCTGCATATTGGGCACGCTAAGAGTATTTTGCTAAATTATGGTTTGGCGCAGAAGTACGGCGGCAAATTTAATGTACGTTTTGACGACACGAATCCGACAAAGGAAAAAGAGGAATTTGTGGAGTCGATTAAGGCGGATGTGGAATGGCTTGGTGCGGACTGGGAGGACAGGCTGTATTTTGCTTCGGACTATTTTGAACAGATGTACGAGGTCGCAGTAAAATTAATCCGCAAAGGGAAAGCATATGTATCTGATTTATCTGCGGAAGAAATACGAGAGTATCGTGGAACATTGACAGAGCCGGGAAGAAACGACCCAAATCGTGATAGAAGTGTCACAGAAAATCTTGCATTATTTGAGCAGATGCGTGCCGGCAAATTTGCGGATGGGGAGAAAGTGCTGCGTGCCAAAATTGATATGGCGTCGCCCAATATCAATATGAGAGATCCAGTAATTTATCGTGTGGCGCATATGACACACCATAGAACCGGAGATAAATGGTGTATTTATCCAATGTATGACCTTGCACATCCCATAGAGGATGCAATTGAAGGCATTACACATTCTATCTGTACATTGGAATTTGAAGATCATAGACCGCTCTATGACTGGGTGGTGCAAGAAGCAGAATATCCGCATCCTCCAAAGCAGATAGAATTTGCAAAGCTATATTTAACGAATGTTGTTACGGGAAAACGCTATATTAAAAAGTTGGTGGAAGATGGTATTGTTGATGGATGGGATGATCCAAGGCTTGTATCTATAGCAGCATTGCGCAGGCGCGGTTTTACGCCGGAGTCGCTGCGGCGGTTTGTGGAGCTTTGCGGTGTCAGCAAGGCAAATTCTTCAACGGATTATGCAATGTTAGAATACTGTATCCGTGAGGATTTAAAACTGAAAAAGCCTAGAATGATGGCAGCGCTTGACCCTGTAAAATTAATGATCGATAATTATCCAGAGGGGGAAACAGAATACCTGGAAGTTCCTAATAATCTGGAAAATGAAGCACTCGGTTCCAGACAAGTTCCGTTTTGCCGCGAACTGTATATTGACCGTGATGATTTTATGGAGGAACCGCCTAAGAAATATTTCCGCTTGTTTCCTGGGAATGAAGTGCGCCTGATGAGTGCGTATTTTGTGAAGTGCGTTGGCTTTGAGAAGGATGAAAACGGCAAGGTTACCGTGGTACATTGTACTTATGATCCAGAAACAAAGCAGGGCAGCGGTTTTACAGGCAGAAAGGTAAAAGGAACGATTCATTGGGTGCCGGCGCCGTATGCAGTTTCAGCAGAGGTGCGGCTGTATGAAAATATTATTGATGAGGAAAAAGGGGTGTACAATGAAGATGGTTCACTGAATTTGAATCCCAATTCATTAACTGTATTAAAGGAATGCCGTTTAGAGCCTGCATTAAAAGACGCAAAACCGTTTGACAGTTTTCAATTCGTAAGACAGGGGTTCTTTAACGTGGACTGCAAAGATTCTAAACCAGACGCGCTGGTGTTTAACAGGATTGTATCACTCAAAAGCTCATTTGTATTACCAAAGTAATAAAACACTTAAAAAGGAGGAAATTATGAAATATCAATGTTTGGTATTAGACCATGATGATACAGTGGTGGACAGTACAGCAAGTATTCATTATCCTGCCTTTTTGGAAGCGCTTAAAATTATGCGGCCAGGAGAAACACTCTCCTTAGAGGATTATTTTCGGGAGAATTTCTCTCCGGGATTTATAGAATTTTGTACACAGCGTTATCAAATGACACAGCAGGATTTAGACGTTGAAGTTGAAATTTGGAGAAATTATGTAAAAAATCATATTCCCAAAGCGTATCATGGGATAAAGGAGCTGATAGAACGTCAGAAAGCAGAGGGAGGATATATATGCGTGGTATCGCATTCCTATGACTTTAATATCCGCAGGGATTACAAAGCAAACAATCTGCCAGAGCCGGATTTAATTTTCGGCTGGGAGTATCCGGCGCATCAGCGTAAACCCAGTCCCTATGCATTGGAAGTAATTTGTAATAAGTTTGATTTGGAGCCTTCTCAGCTTTTAATGGTAGATGACTTAAAACCCGGTTATGATATGGCGAAAGCGTTTGGTGTACCTTTCGCCGGAGCCGGCTGGGCAAACGAGATACCAGAGATCAGAAGTTTTATGCAGGAAAACAGCGATTTCTATTTTACAAGAGTAGAAGAACTGTTTCAATTCCTGTTTGAAAAACATATTTAGGAATCATTTAAAAGTTAATTTTTCGTTCCTTAGAAAGTGTAAAAGGTTGTTAAAAAATAGGGGCTGTCGTATAATGCGACAGCCCCAGCGTTATTGTTATATTTTAATATTTTTATTCCTCGTCAGAATCGTCAAAAAAATTCTCGGAATTGGACTTTTTGGACTCGTCCGTAGCATAGGTTGCAGATACAGAAGTCATAACTGTTTGGGTTGTATGAGCGGTCGGTGTATCTGCGTTTTTGTTTTCGCCGAAAGCAGGCTCGACAGTCGTACTTGCGTTCGCTGTAGTAGCTGTCGTTTCTGATGTTGTGTTTTCATCGCTTATTTGGCTTCCGGAGCCGGGTAGATCTACCTGCGTATAAACGGTTTCCGTTGGCGGTGTGGTTTGTTCCTCGATAAATTCTTTGGCTTTATCAAGGGTTTCCTTGGTTTTGTCAATGGTTTCATTCACTTTTTCACCGATTTTACCCTTGACATTTTCAAGATCGATATAAGAGCGGTTTTTGCTCTCTGTAACATTGGCTGTTTTTGCCGTTAAATCAATGTCGTCGTCTAAGTCCTCGTCGAAATCGTCAAAATCGTCAATATCGTCAAAATCATCAGAAGAATCGTTCTTTTTATTTTGAAGATAATAGTAAGTTCCTGCTGCAGCTGCACCAGCGAGGGCGCTGAATAAAACTAGCTTGCCCAATTTTTTAGCCATATAGGTTTCTCCTTTCACGTTGCAGTTTTTATTTTAACGCATAGCAAACGCATAGCGTATCAATTATTTCTATTTTAATACTATTTTATGGAAATGAAAAGATAATATGTACATTTTTTTATTGTTATTTTATTGAAACTATTTTTAGATTATGATACTATAAAATCGACCAAAAAAGTCAATTTATGGGAGAAAAGAGTGAAAAGCGGATGAACGAAAAATTTTTCGACTTGCCAAGAGAGAAACAAGACCGCATGATTAACGGTGCTTTGGAGGTTTTCGCGAAAAATGGTTTTAAACATGCCAGCACAGATGACATGGTAAAGGCTGTTGGGGTGAGCAAAGGACTTTGGTTTCATTATTTCGGCTCTAAGGCAGGTCTGTATATCTTTGTGTATGAGTACAGTGTCAAATATATGCTGCTGGAAATTTCGGCAGTTGTAGATGAGCGGGAGAATGATTTCTTTGAATTGGCAAGGCAGGTAGAGCTTGCCAAGAGTCGGGCAGGGAAAAATTATCCATTTATGAACGTATTTTTGGAGGAATCTGCAAGGGAAACAGAGGCAGACGTGCTTGCCCAGACACAGGAATCTGGCAGAATTTTGCAGGAGAAAATTGCAGGGTTTTTGAAGAATGCCGAAATGAAAGGTGTAGAGGATAAGGCGCGGCGTGACAAAATTAAAAAAATGGTAGATCATACCATTAAGGGAATCGTAAAGGAACAGCTTTATGAAGGCTATGATTCGGAAGCCGCATATAAAGAGATAAAGGAGTGTCTTGATGTGCTGAAAGAGATGATTGCGGACAGTACAGCGGCAAAGGAAGAAGAACCAATATCTTCTTCCAAGCCGGCAGCTTCGTAAATTGATAGCAGCGTTATTTCTTTTGCTGATAGAACGGGGCGGCAGGATATCCGCCCTTTAGCTTTTGCATACCGCGCTGAATTGCGTCTTTTGAGTTTTTCCAGTCAGCGTCCTGGTTGCGGTAGTCAAATTTTTCGACCATCCAGCTTACGTCGTCTTCAAGCCGCTGCATATTTTTTTCCATCAATGAGAAAATGGTGGAGAAAAATTCTGCTTGCTGTTTTTCAGGAAGCTGTGCAATAGCTGCTTGGCATAAATCGCCGAAATGTACAAGACAGAAGCCTTTGCTTTCCTCTAATTTGCGGCGGAAGTCGGCGTCCTTTTTATACATATAAAAAAACGTGTCAAGATATCGCTGATAGGTGTTTTCGTACTGCTTGCAGATATAACAGGACTGCTGTTTCTCATAAACCCATGCAGTCATGGTATTGTTGACTTCTTTTGATTTTTTTAAGCGATCCAAAAAGGAAATTTTCGCTGGTTTAAATTTTTTGATTTCGCTGGAAAGTTCGCTGTTGATTTTTTGGTAATGTGTCTTTAAAATCCAGGCATTTCCAAGCGTATTGCCGTATTGGTACATTTTAAAAAAATGATAGCGGCAAAAGCCTGCTTTATCGGTCTGCTCACGGACATCGCTTTCCATATACGAGGCACAGGAACCAAGCGCGAAATCCAGAAGATCTTGTTCTAGTTTCTGCTCAATAAAGCAGAATGGACATTCATCATTTGCTGCCATGGCGTCATTTAGGGGAATGGTGTAGAGTTGTTCTTTCATGTTAATTCCTCCGTGTTTTATGTTTGATAGGCTGTTTGGATATTTTGAAATATTTTCTAAGGAACGGTTCAGATTCATTCTTTTACAGTTCTAAACTTAGTGTATCATATTTTAGTATGATACTCCACTAAAATTTTGCAAGAATCCATACACACAAACAGAGAACAAGGGGTGGGCATTATATTTTATGTATTTGTATATATGGATATCTATTTAAAAGGGAGGACTTTTCAATGAAAAAAAAGTATCAATTCATACTTTGGCTGCTTATATTTGTGGTTTATCAAATGCTCAGTCTGTGCGGATGCAGCTTGGACACCTATGAGGTAACACGTGATGTACCGCAGCCGGCAGAGCAGGGAAATTTAGATTCTTCGGGGGAAAGTATAGATATTGGGAATATTCCGGAATACAGCGGCAGCCCCTCGGTGGTGCTGAATCAAAATAAGCCCCAATTTGCAGAAAGTGATCTTACAACAGAAAGTTTTGAAACATATGATGAGTTGGATGCGCTCGGCAGATGCCAAGGCGCATATGCGAATGTTGGTGTTGATTTAATGCCCACGGAAAAGCGCGGGGATATCAGCCGTATTAAGCCGACAGGCTGGCAGTCAGTGCGCTATGACTTTGTGGAAGGCAAAAATTTATATAACAGATGTCATTTAATTGGTTTTCAATTAACAGGTGAGAATGCTAATAATAAAAATTTAATTACCGGCACGCGGTATATGAATGTGCAGGGAATGCTTCCCTATGAAAATGAGGTGGCAGATTATGTCAAGGAAACCCAGAATCATGTTTTATACAGAGTAACGCCGATATTTGACGGCGATAATCTTGTGGCGGATGGTGTGCAGATGGAAGCGCTTTCGGTGGAAGACAATGGAGAGGGTGTTCAATTTCATGTATATGTTTACAATGTGCAGCCAGGGGTAGAAATTGACTATGCGACTGGAGAGAGCAAAGCTGCGGAAACAGGCGCTGCAGACAGCAGTGTACAGGAGCAGTATGTGCTAAATACCAATACCAAGAAGTTTCATAAGCCTACTTGTGGCAGTGCAATTGATATGAAAGAAGAAAATAAAGAGGAATACACAGGCAGCAGAGAATTACTGATAGAACAAGGGTATGTGCCGTGCGGAAACTGCAAGCCATAATTAATGAACACGATATTATAAAAAAATTTACAAAATAGGAAGAAAGTTTCAGAAAACAGTATAAAAATAAAAAAAATTGTGTTACACTGTTAATAGAAAGGTTAGGTGATGGTATGAGTAAGTTTATGGTGGCAGGATTTGTGCAATTGGAGTCAATTGTAAAAGTAGAAGAGCTGCCTTTGCCCTTTAAGCAGTTTGACAGTGTGCCAGAGATGATTAATTCTGGTATTGGCGGCGCAGGCTTAAATGAAGCAATGGCGTTGAAGTGGCTTGGCAACGAAGTGGATTTTATGAGTATGGTAGCAAAGAATATGTCAAGAAGACAGATATTAGCATATCTCGTTACCAATGGGGTTGATTTGCGCATTGACTATATTCTTCCGATGCTTGATGGTATGCCGACTTCCGTTATTCTGTACAGTAAGGGAAAAAAGCAGACCTTTGAAGATGTAAAGGATATCCGTACAGTGGAGTATGACATTGATTTGTTTGAAAGACAGATACAGGATAAAGATATGGTAGTTATGTCGAACTGTAATTTCTGCCGTCCACTAATTGGACTTGCTAGGAAATATAATAAACCAATAGCCTGTAATGTGCGTAGCATGCGTGCAGAGAAAATAGCAAATAAGGAAGATTTCTTGTCAGCGGCAAATATTTTGTATATTAGTGATGACGATTTGGAATGCGATGCATATGAATGCATTGACGAGTGCAAGCAGAAGTATGATCCGGAAATTATTATTATGGGTATTGGCGCTAAGGGTGTAATCCTTTATACAAAAGCAGATAATAGTGTTTTGGAGTACAAGCCTGTGAAAACAAATGAAATCGTTAATACGATAGGAGCCGGAAATGCGCTGTTTTCGTCTTTTATCCACTATTATGTTAAGACAGGCGACGCAAAAGAAGCAATTAAAAATGCACTGTTGTTCGCCTCTTATAAAATTGGTTTTGTGGGAACTTCCAATGGATTTATGACAGAGGAACAGATTGAGCACTGGAAGCAGTTGATTTGGCATAGAAGATAAAACATGATATGCAGTCGATAGGTATTTATTGAGGAAGGGGAGATCAATCTCCCCTATTTTATTTTATGTGCGCACGTTGGTGCGCCACGTGGGGCTGTCGCAATAAGTTTTAATTATACTAGTACACTGTTTCCTTAATCCTCGTATACAAAGTGCTTGGGATATGAGGAATTAAAAAACGGTGTACTAGTCCGTTTCATAAAGATAGCGCAAAAACAGAATCGCATTATCCATACTATTGGAGTTGGTGACAAAGGATAGAATGGGTTCCATATTTACATAATACTGGTGTTCCTGCAGCTTCGGCGCGTCAGTGACATAGATGCCGACAGGAATCGCTTCGTCTGTTTCTCCCACTTTCGCATAGTAGAGCCGATCTTGGAATTGTTCTAGCAGATCGCTTGGAAGTTGTTTTGTGATATCAGAGTAGCATTCTCCCGCAGCAAAATAGTCAATGGTTTTATCGTCGCCAATAATAATATCCAATTCCTGTGTGGTGATAACTGCCATAGTTTTTTCTAGTCCTATATAGATATCATAGCCTGCGCCGTCTGTATAATAATTTACAGTGGTATCAATATAGGCATTATGCTTTTTGGTATCAATTTGCGCGTATTCGATAAAGCCGTCAATCAGCGCTGTATCGGATATATCACCAGTGTCGTTGTAGAAATAAGCCGCAAATGCCGTATCGGAGGGAGAAGTTAGAGTAGTCACTAAAATATATACAATCAGACCGATCGCAGCAACAGCAACGAGAGTCATTTTTAAGTAATATTCTTTAAAATAAGCTAATTTCTCCTTGAAAGGCGCATCCTTTAGTTTTGCATTCT
>Ga0224742_10087_pt1 | contig 20387 bp, 12 predicted proteins | sample LIM_E_Water_Neg_FD_161631 | JGI IMG/M metagenome (GOLD analysis project Ga0224742, IMG submission 161631) | Enriched cells from gastrointestinal tract of the lab mouse from Pacific Northwest National Laboratory (PNNL), Richland, Washington... | ecosystem: Host-associated > Mammals > Digestive...
AAATTTCCCGATAATTTTATCGGCTTCGCGGCAATGCACCCGGACTATCCCGACATTAAAAAGGAAATAGACAGGGCAGTCTCTTTTGGACTCAGGGGAATAAAGCTTCACCCCGATTTTCAGCAGTTCTGCATCGATGACCCGAAAGCTATGAAAATTTATGAGGCTGCCGAGGGAAGAATGCCTATTCTTATCCACACGGGCGACAGCCGGTATCAATGGTCGAAACCTGAAAGGCTTGCCAAGGTACTGGAGGCGTTTCCGAAGCTTGACGTTATCGCGGCACACTTCGGAGGCTGGTCGGAATGGGATTCCGCAGTATCCGTACTGGGCGGGCGTAAGTACGGCAATCTCTGGACGGATTGTTCAAGTTCACTGTATGCAATATCCCCCGAACACGCAAAGCTGATTATAGACTCATACGGAGCGGACAGGGTACTGTTCGGCACAGACTACCCTATGTGGATAGCCGCCGAGGAGCTGAAGCGGTTCTCTGAAATCCCTCTTACCTGTCGGGAGCGGGAAATGATACTTCATAAAAATGCGGAAAATCTGCTGAAGCTTTAGTTCGCAGTTATTTTAAGTATATTTGAATTGCGGTAAACACATTAACTGTGTACAGCGTTCAAAGCCTCCATGATCCCGTTAGCTACCGCACGGTCGTTGTCGAATACTATTCGGAACAGCCGCTTTAGCTCACTTTGCACATCAGGCTGCTGAATCAGATTAAATGACTCCTCCGTTGGGAGATACCCGGTCTGTGGGCTGACATTCAGACAAGCCCAGATTTTCCAGCCGATTCCATGAGTTTCGTTGTTTCCCTCTGCGCTATAGCGTTTGGAAAACAGATCTGCCAGTTTTTCAGCTGTGGCTTTCAGTTTGCTTGATTCCGCCGAATCTGCCGACGCCGAATCAACAAGTGAATACAGAAGATTATCCTTTGATGTAAAGGCTTCCGCCGCGTGCCACCTTGCTTCTATCGGAACTCCGTTTATCCCCATAAGCTTGTACGACAGCATTACGGCATTTTCGGGCGTGACATTTGACAAGTCAGCCATAATTTCATCCTCCAAAGCGTCGTGTGATGGATCGCTCAGCACAGCGTATATCCGCTTGAGTACGTCAAAATAAGTCTGCTTTCGCTTGTTACCATTGCAAGCTGCATCATTTGTGCAGTCAACCTTGCCGGTGATGACGATAATATCTTCATACGTTCCGTCAGTCTCGTTGCTAACCTCGCCGCCGTAATTCATCACAGTGATCCCGTCGTCCGTGTATCCGCATATGATCTTCCAGCATGAACTCCACGTCATTTCATTCGGATAAACCCGATGATTCGCCGCCATTGCAGGGTACCCCGCGTCAATCGAATCTTTTATGACAGCGCGAATCTCCGCAGCAGTTTTATTTTTGCAGCGAATAAACGAAAGTCCCGCAAAATCCATGATATCAGACATAAAACCGTCGTCCCAACGCCAGCCGATCGGGGTATTGGGAATAGTGTGCGAGCCGACGCTGTCATCTTCGGGATAATCAAAGCCAAACGCCAGTCCGGATGCTGTGAGCAGACAATGATAGACGCTTAATTGTGTCTTGCCCAGCGATTGACCGGTGCAGCCGCCGCATTTTTTGCAGTAGCAGCCTTTAGGTGAACACCAGTAGGGAGTGTCGTCGGTGTATTTTCGGGCAGCGCACACTACACTTGACAAAGCCGCGATGAATCCGTTAGATTCTGCGTCATGCGGAAATGGGTGAACGGTAAGCTGTTTTTTCATGTTGATTCCTCCATTTGGATTTATATTTACTTAATTTGGGACTGTTCCTCGCGGTGTTTTGTCCATGCCTCGGCGTTTTTTCCATTGTGTATTTAGCGATTTTCACTTGCGTTTTAGCTATAAGAATTATATCTGAAAAAATAATAGCACAAAGAAAGCTGATAGTTACTAATTGAGTCAGTTTTAAATTTGCTGCTGTAAATCTTAGAAAGTTTGCTGTTCATAGAGAGAAGCTCTTACACAGTTATTGTGTAATTATACCATATTTGAGAAGGTATTTCAAGTAACACTTACTTGAAATTGATAGAACATAAAACAGCGGTTTAGCATAGCTTGTCAAATTACATTTTCTGATAGGATATTTTAAAGAAAGGCGTCAACTGGCTGCTTGAACGGTTAAAAAAGTCCGGCTCTGAAAAAAGAGCCGGACTTTCGGGTTTATTTTGTTTTAACGATATCCGCAGTAGAGATCACAATATCGTCAGTTGATTTTCCTTCAGAGTATTTGTTTCTGACCGAATAAAGCGAAATAACCTTGAATTTATACTCTGTGCCGCTTTTAAGACCGGTTACTGTACAGGAGCGGCCGTATACGTTTTTGTATTTTTCGTACCTGTTTTTTTCGCTGTTATAGATCCTTACCTGGTATGCGTCGGCGTTTTTAATTTTTTTCCACCTCAGCGTAATGCTGTCCGTGCTTGCTTCCGCAGTAACAGACGGGGCTTCGGGAATACCGGGCTTTGGCTTTTCTACTATTTCGGGAACCGTAGTGGTGACTGTTATTTTTTCGGAGCTTATAAGCTCGCTGTATTTGTTAGCCTTGACCTTATTAAGCACCGATACCTTAAAGGTGTAGGACTTTCCGCTTTCAAGACCGTCAACAGTACACATTTTCGCAGTTGTGGTCTTATACTCTGAAAATTTTCCATTATTGAGGAAGCTCACCCTGTATGCGTCTGCGCCTTCAATTTTGTTCCATTTCAGAACGATACTGTCAGTACCTGCAGAAGCGGTAACTTCGGGTGCTTCCACAGATTTATAGACGGAGCAGCTAATGCCGCTGTCATGAGCGTATTTTTCAGCGGCAGAGTCCTTAACTACGTTCATTGACACAGCACAGCCGGTATTTGGCGAGTACCATTCCAAAAGATCGCCGTTGAACATTCTGTAGTAACTTATATAGGCTTCGGTTTTACCGTCAGCAATAAAATACTCTCCTGTCTTTTCGTTGAGCATATAACCGGCAGCCCGAGTCCCGACGGAGGTTACTTTTGGAACCGTAAAGGTTTTCAGCGCGATACAGTTTCCAAATGCAAATTCGCGGATCTCTCCTGTTTTTGATGGCAGCGTTACGGTTTCTAAAGCAAAGCAGTTCTTGAACGCGTTTTCGCCTATGTACTTTATGCTTGCGTTCGGCTTTTTAAATGTGAGCTTTTCAAGTGATGTGCAGTTCAGAAAAGCATCGCTGCCGATATATGCTGAGCTTCCCTCAAAGGTAACCGATTTAAGATTAACGCAGTTTGCAAAGGCTTCATTTTCCACGGCGCAGCCGTCGGGAATGACTGCGGATGTTACGTCGGTATTGCTTTTAAATGCGCCTGCGGAAACTTTCTTCGTGTCCTGCGGTATAACCGCTTTTCCGCTTTTTGAAACCGTGAGATCGGCGGCGCAGACGGATGCGGCGGGCAGGAGCAAAGCTGTCATTGCCATCGTCAGAAGCAGAGTAATTATCTTTTTCATGTTTACCTCCTATTCGGCAAGAACTGCGATTATCGAGGAGTTCTCCTTGACTGTGGAATCGGGAGCGGGACTCTGGGACAGTATTTTTGCAGAATCGCTTTCAGTTCCCACCACATTTAGTATTACATTATTTTTTGAGCACCATGCATATGCTTCGTCCAGGGTCATTCGGGTAAGATCGGGTACGGAAACGTCTTTAAGTGCTTCCGTTGTGGTAACGGTGGTAGTGGCAGCAGTAGTTTGAACGGTCGTTACCCGCGTAGTCGCCTGAGTCGTTGCCGGCGGAGCCGTAACTGCTGGCGGAGCAGTAGTTACAATAACGGAAGCCTCAGTAACGGTAACAGTAACAGGCGCTGCCGTGGTAGTCGGAACAGCTGCGGCAGTTGTGGGAACAGTAGTCTCAGCTTCGGTCTCTGTTTCCTGCGGAACTGTCGTGACTTCGGTCACAGTCTGTTCCGTTTGCGTAACAAAGGTCTCCGCAGTAATTTCCGTATCTTCAAAGTCATCTGTAAAATCGCCGCTTTCGTCGTACTCATCATCCGGATCGTCGTCATCCGAAGCGTCCGCATACTGAATATCGGGAAAAAGTTCGCTCCATTTCGCCATTATGACGTCTTCATCGTCAGCATAATCCATGCCTTTTTTAAGTATCTCAACAGCTTTGTCGGTTCTTTTTTTGGAAAAATAAGCTTCTGACAATCCGGCGTAAGCTTCCGAGCAGTCTCGGTGTTCGGATATTACTCCGTTGTAGATCGCTATAGCATTATCGTAGTCTTGGTTTTCGAGATAAATTCCTGCCTGTTCAAGCTTTTCTTCATAATCCATACTGCTCCTGCCTATATAAATTATCCCGAAAGCGGCTGTAAGCATAATAACAATTGAAGCGGCAATTAAGGTCGTTCTGACTCTTATATTCATAGTCGTCTGTGTTTTCCTTTCTTATCCTTATCAAGCACATAAAATATAAAAATAAGCAGAGTACCTGCCGCAAATCCGATGAAGTCTATCCAGACGTCCTTTATCTGAGCGGAGCGTCCGTTTGAAAAAAGTTGTATTGTTTCGTCGCAGACTGCCGTGCCCAAGCCGAAAAAGCCTACTAAAGGAAGCCTTGCAGCAAGATTTTCATAAAAAAACAAAGACAGGATAGTGCCGAATACTGCAAACTCAAAGCAGTGAGCAAGCTTTCTTATAATAGTTTCGCTCAGTAAAAACCTGTCTCCGAAAAACATTTTCAATATTTTTTCCGCGTACCCGCTGAGTTCACCTGAAACACTGCCGGGCATTACCGAATTGATCCATATAAATCCGAGACAGATTGCCGTGCATAATGCAAGAATGGTTTTCCGCACTGATCTCTTCATGATTTAACCTTTCGTTTGAAATACTGAACGGTTGCGAAGTACGCCCCAATGAGCGTACTTCGCAACCGTTCAGGCGTTTTTGACGCGCCTGAAACGGTCTGCCGGGCGCTTACTTGATTTCAACTTTGCCGCCCTTGGTAAGTGTAACTACGGGATTTCCGTCCTCGTCGAGGTCAACGGGACCCATATCCTCGCCGTCAAGATACCAGTGTGCGCTTGCAAGCTTCTTAGCGCTCATCTTACATTCTGTAAGAGTGATCTTAACTTCGCATCCGAAGCTCTTCTTGGATCTCAGATTGATGACAGTTCTTGCCTTGGAGTTTGTAACATTCATCGAGAGATCAAGATTTCTCGCTTTTGTGATGGTGGAAGCGTCAATAGAAATTGTAGCCTTGGGAGCAACGATTTCCAGAACGCCGCCGTCTTTCTTAGCAAGCTCTTTCATAACCGAGGGTGCAACAGCAAGATTCTTTGTGGATGCAACAGTTACAGAAGCAACTGCCTTGTCCTCGCCGTCAACCTCAGCCTCAACAGCACTGCTTATAGCGTTTGTCATCTCTTCGGATGTAGCGGATGTGCTCTCGGTAGTAGAACCGCCGAAAACAGGAACCATTCCATAATCAGCCGCATAAGCTGTTACGGACATGGAAGCTGTTATTGCCAACGCAATAACTGCGCCTGCAAGCTTTTTGATATTATTTCTCATGGTAAGCCTCCTCCTTTCTTCAATAATTTTATAATTATCACTTTATATAAGTGTAATTACCCTTTTCGAGCCTGCGAGTATATACAAGATAACCCGACATATACGCAGAGCCGCTGAACAGAAGTATTACCGCAGTAGCTGCGGGAGCGGTGATTCCCAGAACATTTCCGAAAACTTCCGCTGGAACGGCGGTAAAAAAGTTCATGAATTCGGAAAGAATGTACATTGCTATGCTCATTCTCATAAATTCGGGGCCATTGTCCGCAAGATATATGATTATGTGCGGAAGTATCCAGAATAAAATGGCAAACAGCGGAAATTTTTTTCCGTTGCGCAGTCCGCTTCTGAAAGAAAACCACAGCCACGCCGCCGCAAACAGCGTCAGTACGGCAAAACTGAAAATCCTCATAAAGCTTTCCGGCATATACTTTTCATAGCTGAACGACGCTAACGCGTAAGTTGCCAAAAATGCAGCAAGCATATCGTCGAAAGAGCCTGAAAAAATTTGCTTTTTTTCATTCATGGGAAAGCTCCTTACTGAAATTCTGGAAGCGCGTCAATCACAATCTCTCCGTCTTCATCATCGTATTCGTCGCTGCCGTAGTCTTCCTCGTCTTCTTCATCTCCTTCAAATTCGTCCTCTTCCGTGGCTTTGACATCCACAAAGAGGTCATAGGGTCTGTTGAACTGGGAAGTATACGGGACGACTCCGTTATAGTTATTTATAATCAAAATAGTATAGCAAGCTATTGAAAATACCGCAATTGCCGACGCAGAGACCGCAGCGGCGATTTTGCCTTTCTTTTCCTTGACATAACGGATAATTACATCTGCCGCGTCAGGAAGAAGATACAGTATCGGCGGAAGATATGTAAGCAGCGCAAACCGTGAAAGGATCGCGTGGCGCATACCCATTGCCTCAAAAATGGTCGTAAACATAAGGCAGTTTATATATATCCCGTTGTTCGGATTTTTTTCAATAAGTTTTTTTTCTTCGGAACCATCATAATAATTTTCAACACCTGCTATAAACATCTCTTCTTCGTTATAAAAAATAGTCGCTAAGCCAAGCCCTTCATCACACCATTTGGAATTTTCATTTTCTTCCCATGTCCATCCATTTGACAAATCCTTTAATACTATGGGGACCTCAAACGGCTGACCTTTAATGACAATATTTTTCCGAACAGTCTCAATATCAAACGTTCCATTTGCTTCTCCCTGAGCAGTATTATCGTCTGCCGCCGCAGAGTTTGCTGCACCCGTATCCGCCGCTTCAATATTTTCATTTTTGCAGCCTGAGAATACCATACCTGTCATAACTGCGCATAAAGTTAATAAAATGATTTTGTTTTTCATAATGTCTTCTCCTTTTTATTTTTCAGACGGACTTACGATTTTCCCGCCTATTTGTCCCACGAATTTTTTTCCGGCGGCTTGCTCCATATCCCTAAATCGGGGGACAGCATTTTATGCTCTTTCAGCCAGACTCGGACCTGCTCCTCCACCCAATCGCAGGCGGCATGGTAGCCCTCGCGGGTGATATCGAACTCGGCTTCGGTCACAAGCTCCGATTTATCAAAACAGTTTATGCCGTACCATATCTGGGCAAGCAGCTTTTCTTTCGGGGTAAAGCGGAAATTAAAGTCGTCCTGTGCAGTTCCGCGCTTGTTTCCGCTGTATTTCCCGCCCATTTCAAAGTACTCAAATTCGGGGATAGTAAACGCTTTTTCCTCCATACGATCAGTCCTTTCTTTCTCCTTATTTGGGACTTTTTTATTAATACCTTTACTTTATTTATGCTTTTGCCAATAATCCCTGTTCGGATTAGGAGTCACTCGATAGACTGAGGGGAGCGGTAATATCCGCTCCCCTTAATATATCAACTCAGAGCCGCAATGGACTGCTCAATCTTCGCCATTTTCTCCTGTGCCTTTGCAAGCTTAGCCTTTTCGGCTTCCACCTGCGCCGCTGGAGCTTTCGCAACAAAGCCCTGATTATTCAGCTTGTTCGATGAGAAGTCGATGTCCTTTTGGACTGCCGCCTTTTCTTTGGTAAGACGCGCAAGCTCCTTTTCCTTGTCAACAAGCTCGTCCATGGGAATAAAAATTCTCGCGCTGTCGGTAACAACAGTCACAGCGTCGGGCATATCTATCTTGTCCGCAATTTCAACCGATGCAGCGGAAGCCAGTCTCTCAAAGAAAAGCTTTCCTTGCTCAAATACAGCGCCGTCTTCAGTTTCGATGTGCAGAGCCGCTTTTTTGGAGGGCGGTACGTTCATCTCCGCGCGGCGGTTTCTTATGCCGCGGATCGCCGCTATTATCTTCTCAAACTGCTTTTCCTCCGCGTCAAATGTCAGCTTTTCGTCATACTGCGGGAATACCGACAAAATACATGGGACTTCGCTGTCCGAAACGGCAGACCAAATTTCCTCGGTAACAAACGGCATAAAGGGGTGCAGAAGCTTCAGCATACCCTGCATTACCCATACCAGAACAGCCTGTGCAGCCGCGGCAGTTTCTCCTCCGGCAGCGATACGTGGTTTTGTAAGCTCAATATACCAGTCGCAGTAAACGTCCCAGATAAAGTCGTACAGCTTTGCAACTGCAACTCCAAGCTCAAATGCTTCAAGGTTTTCGTTGACCTCTTTCGCAAGAGTGTTGAACTTGCTCACTATCCACTTGTCCTCAATGGTTAGATTCGCGGGAAGTCCCTCAAGCCTGAAATCGTCCGGCAGATTCATCATGATAAAACGGGAAGCGTTCCAAAGCTTGTTGGCAAAGTTACGGGAAGACTTTACTTTTTCTTCCATATAGCGCATATCGTTTCCGGGGGAATTGCCCGTTGCCAGCATAAAGCGGAGAGCGTCCGCGCCGTATTTTTCGATCTCCTCCAGCGGGTCAATGCCGTTGCCCAAGGATTTGGACATCTTCCGTCCCTGTGAATCGCGTATCAAACCATGTATAAGAACGGTGTCAAACGGAGGCTTGCCCGTGTTTTCGATACCGCTGAACATCATTCTGATTACCCAGAAGAATATGATGTCGTAACCTGTAACAAGCGTGCTTGTGGGATAGAAATACTTCAAGTCCTCCGTCTCTTCGGGCCAGCCAAGGGTTGAGAAAGGCCACAATGCGGAACTGAACCAAGTATCAAGCGTGTCGGGGTCTTGCCGCATTTCCTTGCCGCATTTAGGACACTTAACGGCATTTTCCTTTGTAACTATCATTTCGCCGCACTCATCGCAGTAGAACGCGGGAATGCGGTGTCCCCACCAAATCTGGCGGGAAATGCACCAGTCGCGGATATTTTCAAGCCAGTTGAAATAAATCTTATCAAATCTTTCGGGAACAAATTTTGTCTCGCCGTTTTTAACCGCGTCAATTGCAGGCTGTGCAAGCTCCTGCATTTTAACGAACCATTGAGTGGATACCTTAGGTTCAACTGTGGTGTGACACCTCTGGCAAGTACCTACGTTGTGGACATGCTCCTCGGTCTTGATGAGATATCCGCCTGCTTCAAGGTCGGCAACGATAGCCTTTCTCGCCTCGTATCTGTCCATGCCCGCATATTTGGGGTAATCAGCGGTAATTTTCGCGTCGCCGGTCATAACGGTGATTACTTCCAGATTGTGCCGCTTGCCTACTTCAAAGTCGTTGGGATCATGGGCGGGAGTAATTTTTACAACGCCCGTACCGAAATCCATTTCAACGTATTCGTCCGCAACTACGGGAATCTCACGTCCCACCAAAGGCAGTATAAGAGTCTTGCCGATAATATCCTTGTAGCGGCTGTCGTTGGGATTTACCGCAACGGCAGTATCGCCCAAAAGCGTTTCGGGACGGGTCGTAGCCAATTCCACGTAGCCGCGACCATCCTTGAACGGATAGCGGATATGCCAGAAGTGTCCCGCCTGCTCCTCGAAAATAACCTCCGCGTCGGACAAAGCCGTCTCGCAGCGGGGACACCAGTTTATCATTCGCTCGCCGCGGTAGATAAGCCCTTTTTCGTAGTACTTTATAAATACGTCCTTGACCGCTTTTGAACAGCCCTCGTCCATGGTGAAACGCTCTCTTGACCAGTCGCAGCTGCTGCCCAGCTTTTTAAGCTGTTCAACGATTCTTCCGCCGTACTGCTCTTTCCAAGCCCATGCGCGCTCCATAAATTTTTCACGTCCGAGAGACTCCTTTGTGAGTCCCTCCTTAGCCATTGCGTCAACTATCTTTACCTCGGTGGCGAGAGCAGCATGGTCTGTGCCGGGAAGCCACAAAGCTGAATATCCGCACATTCTTTTCCAGCGGATAAGGATATCCTGCAATGTCTCGTCCAGCGCGTGACCCATATGGAGCTGCCCTGTAATATTTGGAGGCGGTATTACAATAGTATAAGGTTTTTTATCGGGGTCGCGGGTCGCCTTGAAGCAATCGTTATCCATCCAGAATTTGTATATTTTATCCTCAACTTCCTTAGGCTCATAAAGCTTTGGCAGTTCCTTTTTCATTCTGACCTGTCCTTTCAAACAAAATATATTTATTAATTATACCATATTTTTGTGAAGAAATCAACACATATTTTAAAGATTATAGGTCACTTTTTCAAATGCCGAAATAAAAACGTACAAAATGCCCAAAACTGACCCGTTTACATACAAAAACTCCCTATTGCCAGATTTTTAAGTACGCCTAATATACTAAAATATCCTGACAAAAGGAAGCTTTTCATTGATTTATGCACAGCTTTTCGCACCTATTATACGTACTGGATTATTTCCCTGAGACCGCTGTCCGCAAGTATCATCTCGCTGCGGCGGCATATCCTGTCAAAGGATTGCTGTCCGCATTTGGAAACTATCAGCTTTTCGGCTTTTCCGTACATAGGAGGACGGTGGGCGGTGCTGTGAGCGTCGGTACCCACGGCGCTTATCAGACCGTCCGAAACAAACCTGAGCATGGTTTTTTTCTTCATCAAACTTGCTTCGGCAAGAGAGGAGCAGTTCATCTGACAAAGCGCGTTGCCGTACTCAAAAAGACGCATGATGTCGTCAGGAGCGTTTCCGAAGCTAAGATACCTTTCTATATGCGCAAAAATTATTTTCTGCTCGCAGTTATTGGAAAATTTTGCATAACTACTGTAAAAGTTGTCATGAAACTGTTCAAACGGAAGCTCCAGCAGTATATAACCTGTATTTTCTATACAGAGCTTATGAAAATCCGGGTCTGAGGACAGGGACGGATAAAAATATACTTCGGCTCCGAGTATCAGTTCCGGACAGCTCTTTATCTCCGACGCTGCTTCGGAAAGCTTTTCAAATGCTTCTTCCCGGCGTTTCAGAAAGGAGCTTATCCTTTCGTTCTGACGATAAAAATGGGGTGTGAGCACTACCGCGTCCACCTTTGATTCGGACAGCATTTTCAGCATGGCAAGTGATTCCTTTAGATCAGCCGCGCCGTCGTCCATACCCGGAAGAATATGTGAATGAAAATCAATACGCATTATTGTAATGTGCTCCCGCAGAAAATACGGGAAACACCTCTCCTTTCTCAGCGTTTTCAGAGTACCGCCGTTTAAAGAGGAATATTTTTCCTCCGCTTTAAGACTTAAAATAATTATACCTTAAAAAACAATTTATGTCAATATATAAAAACAAAAAATGAACAATATTCTAATTTAAGAACGCTTTGTTAACAGTCAAAGGGATTTGTTGCAAACAGCGCAAAACAAATGTTTATTTCGAGAAAAATTTGTATATAAATATATTGACACGAGGTATTTTTTATGCTAAAATAAATTTTAATACAGCGTTGACGTTTTTGTTCCTGCAAAGGTTTTCAAAGGCGTGAAAAACGACAGCGGCTGTCACTGTCACGCCGGATCCGACGCGTTTTCGGTATTAAAAATAAATCAGTTAGGAGTTATAAAGGATAATGGAGAACGAGGAAGTTATTGATTTAGGGTATTTATTTAAAATACTAAAAAAACATCTGCTCTTTATTATACTGGTTGGTCTTGTCTGCGGCGCGGCAGCTTTTGTACTTTCGGAATTTGTCATGACAAAGAAATATGAGTCGAAGGCCTTGCTCTACGTCGAAAACAGCCAGAAGACGTCGGAAAGCGTAAATATCAACGATATCAATGCGGCTCAAAAGCTTGTAAACACCTGCCAGATTATCTTCAAAAGCAGCACGATGATGGATAACCTGATAGCAAATCTTGATCTCCCTTACACTAAGGAAGAGCTTGATAAAATGATAACGGCACAGTCCGTAAACAGTACCGAGGTAATGCAGCTTTCAGTAGAGTCCACCAGCCCTCAGGAAGCTGAAAAAGTAGTTAACGAGCTTGTAAGACTTGCCAACATTGAGTTCCTCAGGGTCATCAAATCCGGCTCGCTTGAGGTCATAGACTACGGTGAGATAGATACCAGGCCGTCTTTCCCCAACGTTACGCTTATTACTGCAGTGGGACTTATTATCGGGCTTGCCGCAGCTTACATAATTGTTTTTGTTAATGATATTCTGGATGTTGTGGTAAAGCACGACGACAATCTCGCAAAGCTTTACGGTATCCCGGTTTTTGCGGAAATTACCGACTTTCTGTCGGCAACCGAAAGCAAGTACGGCTACTCCAAGTACGGATACGGCTACGGATACGGTTACGGAGACAGCAGCCGCAAGCAGCAGCAAAAGACCGAACCCGCCCAGATCGGAACGGAAAGAGCAGACAGACTGCTTTCGGAAAATACTCCGTTTGCCATAACAGAGGCGTATAATACCGCCCGAACAAATATAATGTTTGCCGCTTCAACAAGTCACAAAAAAATAGTGGCTGTAACAAGCTCCAACCCATCAGAGGGAAAAAGTACAACCTGTGCAAATATTGCCATCTCATTTGCAAACGTAGGCTTCAAAACGCTTCTTGTCGAATGCGATCTGCGTAAGCCCGTTATGGCAAAAAGCTTCGGCGTGAAGCCGAAAAACGGACTGTCATCTATACTCGGCGGCTTCTGCACCGTAAACGAGGCTATCTGTCCCGGTGTCATGAACAATTTGGATATAATAACTACCGGAGATATCCCGCCGAATCCCTCCGAGCTTCTTGCTTCGGATTCCATGAAAATTTTCCTGAAAGCGTCTTCCGAGGATTACGATTACGTATTCCTTGACACGCCTCCTGTAAACGTTGTTACAGACTCTCAGCTAATGAACACTGAGATCGCGGGACTTGTTTTCATTATAAGAGAAGGCTCAACTATCCACCCAGATATACAGAGCGCCCTTGAGAAAATCCGTCTTGCCAACGGCAAGGCTCTTGGATTCGTCAAGACTTTCTGCAAACCGGAAAAATCCGGACGCTACGGCAAGAAATACGCTTCAAAATACGGATATAAATATGGATATGGATACGGTTATTCGTCCCAAAGCAGCGACACAGCTGCGGAAGGCACGGGTGAATGACCGGAATGCTGATATACTATGTGGTGCTTGCTCTTTCCTGTGCGGCAGCTCCGTTATGCGGAAAAAAATGCGGCAAATGGGGAAAAATTGTTTACTGCGCGGTTTTTGCAGTACTGTTTACCGTCATTTCGGCAATAAGATTCGAGGTGGGACACGACTTCAAATCATACGGCGGAATGTACGCAAATATGGCATTTACCGATATTGAAGAGGCGATGCTGGAAAAAACGGAAAAAGGATTTTATGTTCCGATGTATCTGTTCAGCCTCGGATACGAAAGCTACTGGACTGTTTTTGTCTATACTTCGGTTTTGATATACCCATTGGTATTCGCGCTGATATATAAAAGCTCGTCAAAGCCGTGGATCAGTGTTTGCGCGTTCTTGTGCTTCGGCGTATTTTTTAACTCGCTGTGTTTTCTGCGGCAGATAATTGCCGCGGTAATAATTGCATACGCAATAAAATATGTCGGAACCAAGGATTATTTCAGATTCCTGATATTTGTTATCGCAGCTGCGGCTCTTCACTGGTCGGCGCTGATCATGACAGTTATTTACTTCTTCCTTAGGATAAAACCGTCGTGGCTGTATCTTGGCATTGCCGCGGCAGGCACTGCTTTGTTCTGTATCTTTTCTCGCAGCGCAATGCTGTTTCTGATAAGCAAATTTGATATGTACAAAGCCTATAACCCCGACACAAATCCCGAAGCTTCAACAGGACTTCCAATGAGGTATACCATAATGTTTGGAATCCTTTATATGGTATGCTTCCTGTTCAGAAAAAAACTTATTGAAAAAAATCCGAACAACGGGATATATATAAACTGCCTTATGTTTACGACCATTTTTGAGGCAATGGGTATGCGCCACGCGATCCTTTCACGGTTTGCGCTGCTTACATATCTTCCGCCGATACTGTATCTTCTTCCTGACGCGGCAGATGTAATTATCCGTTATGTCAAGGAAAAGAAAGGCAAAATCGCCGCTGCGGTCTCTGCGTCGGCAATTGCGGTATTTTCAATAGCTTGCTATACTATTTTGATTATAAATAACTATAACGGAGTCGTCCCGTATACTTCCCAGTTCAACAGACCCTATGACCTCTTTGTGGATGTCAAAGCCACGGAAGAGGACGAATTTGAAGGAGATGAAGAAGACGAGGAAGACTACGGCAGCGACGAATACGATGATGAAGACGGAGAGATTGTGATTGACGCGCTTCCAGAATTTCAGTAAGGAGCTTTCCCATGAATGAAAAAAAGCAAATTTTTTCAGGCTCTTTCGACGATATGCTTGCTGCATTTTTGGCAACTTACGCGTTAGCGTCGTTCAGCTATGAAAAGTATATGCCGGAAAGCTTTATGAGGATTTTCAGTTTTGCCGTACTGACGCTGTTTGCGGCGGCGTGGCTGTGGTTTTCTTTCAGAAGCGGACTGCGCAACGGAAAAAAATTTCCGCTGTTTGCCATTTTATTCTGGATACTTCCGCACATAATCATATATCTTGCGGACAATGGCCCCGAATTTATGAGAATGAGCATAGCAATGTACATTCTTTCCGAATTCATGAACTTTTTTACCGCCGTTCCAGCGGAAGTTTTCGGAAATGTTCTGGGAATCACCGCTCCCGCAGCTACTGCGGTAATACTTCTGTTCAGCGGCTCTGCGTATATGTCGGGTTATCTTGTATATACTCGCAGGCTCGAAAAGGGTAATTACACTTATATAAAGTGATAATTATAAAATTATTGAAGAAAGGAGGAGGCTTACCATGAGAAATAATATCAAAAAGCTTGCAGGCGCAGTTATTGCGTTGGCAATAACAGCTTCCATGTCCGTAACAGCTTATGCGGCTGATTATGGAATGGTTCCTGTTTTCGGCGGTTCTACTACCGAGAGCACATCCGCTACATCCGAAGAGATGACAAACGCTATAAGCAGTGCTGTTGAGGCTGAGGTTGACGGCGAGGACAAGGCAGTTGCTTCTGTAACTGTTGCATCCACAAAGAATCTTGCTGTTGCACCCTCGGTTATGAAAGAGCTTGCTAAGAAAGACGGCGGCGTTCTGGAAATCGTTGCTCCCAAGGCTACAATTTCTATTGACGCTTCCACCATCACAAAAGCGAGAAATCTTGATCTCTCGATGAATGTTACAAACTCCAAGGCAAGAACTGTCATCAATCTGAGATCCAAGAAGAGCTTCGGATGCGAAGTTAAGATCACTCTTACAGAATGTAAGATGAGCGCTAAGAAGCTTGCAAGCGCACACTGGTATCTTGACGGCGAGGATATGGGTCCCGTTGACCTCGACGAGGACGGAAATCCCGTAGTTACACTTACCAAGGGCGGCAAAGTTGAAATCAAGTAAGCGCCCGGCAGACCGTTTCAGGCGCGTCAAAAACGCCTGAACGGTTGCGAAGTACGCTCATTGGGGCGTACTTCGCAACCGTTCAGTATTTCAAACGAAAGGTTAAATCATGAAGAGATCAGTGCGGAAAACCATTCTTGCATTATGCACGGCAATCTGTCTCGGATTTATATGGATCAATTCGGTAATGCCCGGCAGTGTTTCAGGTGAACTCAGCGGGTACGCGGAAAAAATATTGAAAATGTTTTTCGGAGACAGGTTTTTACTGAGCGAAACTATTATAAGAAAGCTTGCTCACTGCTTTGAGTTTGCAGTATTCGGCACTATCCTGTCTTTGTTTTTTTATGAAAATCTTGCTGCAAGGCTTCCTTTAGTAGGCTTTTTCGGCTTGGGCACGGCAGTCTGCGACGAAACAATACAACTTTTTTCAAACGGACGCTCCGCTCAGATAAAGGACGTCTGGATAGACTTCATCGGATTTGCGGCAGGTACTCTGCTTATTTTTATATTTTATGTGCTTGATAAGGATAAGAAAGGAAAACACAGACGACTATGAATATAAGAGTCAGAACGACCTTAATTGCCGCTTCAATTGTTATTATGCTTACAGCCGCTTTCGGGATAATTTATATAGGCAGGAGCAGTATGGATTATGAAGAAAAGCTTGAACAGGCAGGAATTTATCTCGAAAACCAAGACTACGATAATGCTATAGCGATCTACAACGGAGTAATATCCGAACACCGAGACTGCTCGGAAGCTTACGCCGGATTGTCAGAAGCTTATTTTTCCAAAAAAAGAACCGACAAAGCTGTTGAGATACTTAAAAAAGGCATGGATTATGCTGACGATGAAGACGTCATAATGGCGAAATGGAGCGAACTTTTTCCCGATATTCAGTATGCGGACGCTTCGGATGACGACGATCCGGATGATGAGTACGACGAAAGCGGCGATTTTACAGATGACTTTGAAGATACGGAAATTACTGCGGAGACCTTTGTTACGCAAACGGAACAGACTGTGACCGAAGTCACGACAGTTCCGCAGGAAACAGAGACCGAAGCTGAGACTACTGTTCCCACAACTGCCGCAGCTGTTCCGACTACCACGGCAGCGCCTGTTACTGTTACCGTTACTGAGGCTTCCGTTATTGTAACTACTGCTCCGCCAGCAGTTACGGCTCCGCCGGCAACGACTCAGGCGACTACGCGGGTAACGACCGTTCAAACTACTGCTGCCACTACCACCGTTACCACAACGGAAGCACTTAAAGACGTTTCCGTACCCGATCTTACCCGAATGACCCTGGACGAAGCATATGCATGGTGCTCAAAAAATAATGTAATACTAAATGTGGTGGGAACTGAAAGCGATTCTGCAAAAATACTGTCCCAGAGTCCCGCTCCCGATTCCACAGTCAAGGAGAACTCCTCGATAATCGCAGTTCTTGCCGAATAGGAGGTAAACATGAAAAAGATAATTACTCTGCTTCTGACGATGGCAATGACAGCTTTGCTCCTGCCCGCCGCATCCGTCTGCGCCGCCGATCTCACGGTTTCAAAAAGCGGAAAAGCGGTTATACCGCAGGACACGAAGAAAGTTTCCGCAGGCGCATTTAAAAGCAATACCGACGTAACATCCGCAGTCATTCCCGACGGCTGCGCCGTGGAAAATGAAGCCTTTGCAAACTGCGTTAATCTTAAATCGGTTACCTTTGAGGGAAGCTCAGCATATATCGGCAGCGATGCTTTTCTGAACTGCACATCACTTGAAAAGCTCACATTTAAAAAGCCGAACGCAAGCATAAAGTACATAGGCGAAAACGCGTTCAAGAACTGCTTTGCTTTAGAAACCGTAACGCTGCCATCAAAAACAGGAGAGATCCGCGAATTTGCATTTGGAAACTGTATCGCGCTGAAAACCTTTACGGTTCCAAAAGTAACCTCCGTCGGGACTCGGGCTGCCGGTTATATGCTCAACGAAAAGACAGGAGAGTATTTTATTGCTGACGGTAAAACCGAAGCCTATATAAGTTACTACAGAATGTTCAACGGCGATCTTTTGGAATGGTACTCGCCAAATACCGGCTGTGCTGTGTCAATGAACGTAGTTAAGGACTCTGCCGCTGAAAAATACGCTCATGACAGCGGCATTAGCTGCTCCGTCTATAAATCTGTGGAAGCACCCGAAGTTACCGCTTCTGCAGGTACTGACAGTATCGTTCTGAAATGGAACAAAATTGAAGGCGCAGACGCATACAGGGTGAGCTTCCTCAATAATGGAAAATTTTCAGAGTATAAGACCACAACTGCGAAAATGTGTACTGTTGACGGTCTTGAAAGCGGAAAGTCCTACACCTTTAAGGTATCGGTGCTTAATAAGGTCAAGGCTAACAAATACAGCGAGCTTATAAGCTCCGAAAAAATAACAGTCACCACTACGGTTCCCGAAATAGTAGAAAAGCCAAAGCCCGGTATTCCCGAAGCCCCGTCTGTTACTGCGGAAGCAAGCACGGACAGCATTACGCTGAGGTGGAAAAAAATTAAAAACGCCGACGCATACCAGGTAAGGATCTATAACAGCGAAAAAAACAGGTACGAAAAATACAAAAACGTATACGGCCGCTCCTGTACAGTAACCGGTCTTAAAAGCGGCACAGAGTATAAATTCAAGGTTATTTCGCTTTATTCGGTCAGAAACAAATACTCTGAAGGAAAATCAACTGACGATATTGTGATCTCTACTGCGGATATCGTTAAAACAAAATAAACCCGAAAGTCCGGCTCTTTTTTCAGAGCCGGACTTTTTTAACCGTTCAAGCAGCCAGTTGACGCCTTTCTTTAAAATATCCTATCAGAAAATGTAATTTGACAAGCTATGCTAAACCGCTGTTTTATGTTCTATCAATTTCAAGTAAGTGTTACTTGAAATACCTTCTCAAATATGGTATAATTACACAATAACTGTGTAAGAGCTTCTCTCTATGAACAGCAAACTTTCTAAGATTTACAGCAGCAAATTTAAAACTGACTCAATTAGTAACTATCAGCTTTCTTTGTGCTATTATTTTTTCAGATATAATTCTTATAGCTAAAACGCAAGTGAAAATCGCTAAATACACAATGGAAAAAACGCCGAGGCATGGACAAAACACCGCGAGGAACAGTCCCAAATTAAGTAAATATAAATCCAAATGGAGGAATCAACATGAAAAAACAGCTTACCGTTCACCCATTTCCGCATGACGCAGAATCTAACGGATTCATCGCGGCTTTGTCAAGTGTAGTGTGCGCTGCCCGAAAATACACCGACGACACTCCCTACTGGTGTTCACCTAAAGGCTGCTACTGCAAAAAATGCGGCGGCTGCACCGGTCAATCGCTGGGCAAGACACAATTAAGCGTCTATCATTGTCTGCTCACAGCATCCGGACTGGCGTTTGGCTTTGATTATCCCGAAGATGACAGCGTCGGCTCGCACACTATTCCCAATACCCCGATCGGCTGGCGTTGGGACGACGGTTTTATGTCTGATATCATGGATTTTGCGGGACTTTCGTTTATTCGCTGCAAAAATAAAACTGCTGCGGAGATTCGCGCTGTCATAAAAGATTCGATTGACGCGGGGTACCCTGCAATGGCGGCGAATCATCGGGTTTATCCGAATGAAATGACGTGGAGTTCATGCTGGAAGATCATATGCGGATACACGGACGACGGGATCACTGTGATGAATTACGGCGGCGAGGTTAGCAACGAGACTGACGGAACGTATGAAGATATTATCGTCATCACCGGCAAGGTTGACTGCACAAATGATGCAGCTTGCAATGGTAACAAGCGAAAGCAGACTTATTTTGACGTACTCAAGCGGATATACGCTGTGCTGAGCGATCCATCACACGACGCTTTGGAGGATGAAATTATGGCTGACTTGTCAAATGTCACGCCCGAAAATGCCGTAATGCTGTCGTACAAGCTTATGGGGATAAACGGAGTTCCGATAGAAGCAAGGTGGCACGCGGCGGAAGCCTTTACATCAAAGGATAATCTTCTGTATTCACTTGTTGATTCGGCGTCGGCAGATTCGGCGGAATCAAGCAAACTGAAAGCCACAGCTGAAAAACTGGCAGATCTGTTTTCCAAACGCTATAGCGCAGAGGGAAACAACGAAACTCATGGAATCGGCTGGAAAATCTGGGCTTGTCTGAATGTCAGCCCACAGACCGGGTATCTCCCAACGGAGGAGTCATTTAATCTGATTCAGCAGCCTGATGTGCAAAGTGAGCTAAAGCGGCTGTTCCGAATAGTATTCGACAACGACCGTGCGGTAGCTAACGGGATCATGGAGGCTTTGAACGCTGTACACAGTTAATGTGTTTACCGCAATTCAAATATACTTAAAATAACTGCGAACTAAAGCTTCAGCAGATTTTCCGCATTTTTATGAAGTATCATTTCCCGCTCCCGACAGGTAAGAGGGATTTCAGAGAACCGCTTCAGCTCCTCGGCGGCTATCCACATAGGGTAGTCTGTGCCGAACAGTACCCTGTCCGCTCCGTATGAGTCTATAATCAGCTTTGCGTGTTCGGGGGATATTGCATACAGTGAACTTGAACAATCCGTCCAGAGATTGCCGTACTTACGCCCGCCCAGTACGGATACTGCGGAATCCCATTCCGACCAGCCTCCGAAGTGTGCCGCGATAACGTCAAGCTTCGGAAACGCCTCCAGTACCTTGGCAAGCCTTTCAGGTTTCGACCATTGATACCGGCTGTCGCCCGTGTGGATAAGAATAGGCATTCTTCCCTCGGCAGCCTCATAAATTTTCATAGCTTTCGGGTCATCGATGCAGAACTGCTGAAAATCGGGGTGAAGCTTTATTCCCCTGAGTCCAAAAGAGACTGCCCTGTCTATTTCCTTTTTAATGTCGGGATAGTCCGGGTGCATTGCCGCGAAGCCGATAAAATTATCGGGAAATTT
>Ga0224742_10088_pt1 | contig 20318 bp, 15 predicted proteins | sample LIM_E_Water_Neg_FD_161631 | JGI IMG/M metagenome (GOLD analysis project Ga0224742, IMG submission 161631) | Enriched cells from gastrointestinal tract of the lab mouse from Pacific Northwest National Laboratory (PNNL), Richland, Washington... | ecosystem: Host-associated > Mammals > Digestive...
CTGTCCCCGGCCAGTTCTTCCACATCCAGATTCATTTCACATACTGACGCCCCTATGGCAGTCATGGCATTTTCCATATATCCCTGTTTATAATCGTCACTCTGGTATGCCTGGTAAATCTCCTGCATCAGTGCTCCGCCATCCGCTACTGTATAAAATTCATAAGCGCCGCTCCCGGCCGCTGTAATCTGACTGCCGCAGTTTGTATAATAGCCGGAAAGGGAATATACAATATCGTTTTCTGTCAGTCCCACATCTCCAAGATTCCTTAAATTTTCGGCACTCTGCTCCTGATTCCGGTACATCTGGCCGTTGCAGGGGGGAAGATATACGGCTAACTCCTGCCGGATATGGGTATCCGCAAAGTCTCCATCTGTCTTGTTGAAATAGTCATACCTGCCCCCTTCCGTGTCATCCCATGTGGCATCCACATTGTAAAAGCCGTCCTCAAGGGACACAATATTCCAGGCATGGCTTTCCCCTGCGTATCCGGTACAGTAGTAACAGGGGATTCCCAACTGCTGTAATAAATACTGAAAGGCTCTGGCATATCCGGCACAGACTGTCTGCCCGTTTACCAGCGCGCTGTATGCGCTCTGGTTCATCTCTGCTCCCATATTGTAGGATATCCTGTCGATCAAGGTATCGTGGACAAACCGCTCCTTTTCATAATTACTTCCAAGGGTCCCCGCCTGGGCCAGGATCCCATCTGCCTGGGCCAGGAAAACTGCCTTTTCCCCTTCAAGGTTCTGTGCCGTCCGGTTAAACCGAAGGTCGATTTCCACACACTGGCCGTTTCTTCTGTACTTACCATAATAGGCCGTCTCCAGCCAGAACAGTTCCGGGTGGTCATTGTAAACGGCGGCAAAAATCGTCCGAAGCTGGGGCGCCGTCACATCCTCCACGGGCGCGAACGCCTGAAAAAGGTCATTGGCATTTGCATAAATCTGACGGTACATGTGCTTTCCCTTTTCGTCAAGCATGGCATAATAAGGATAATAGACCGGGTCAAAGACAAGCCCGTCCCCGGTATTTCCCTGGCTGATCTGGGCAAGAAGCTGGTCAGCCGCCTCGTCCCCGATCTGGCCTCCCTCATCCTCAATTTTCTGATAACCGTTCTTCCCCGATACCTCGTCGGGTATCAACATATCTGCCTCATCCGGCGTGATATACTCAGGGCTGATATCGCTTACAAGCCCTTCCTCCCCGGCCTGTGCGTATTCCGCTCCCTGTCCAGTCTCATAAGCCTCCCCTTTTGTGTTTGTTGTTCCAGCCGTGGACTGCCCGCTGTTTTCCGGGTCAGGTCCCCCCCCGCCGGGCATGTCATTTTCCGGTTCCCTCTCCCAGGAATGAACTTCCCCGCCGCCCGGCGGCGTACCTGCCTGGACCGGACTGTCAGCAGAAACTTCCACCCTTTTCCTGTCAGGATCTACCAGATTTCCTATTGCTTCCGTCAGATCCGGCCTTAAAGCACACAGGGTAATCAATGCACATAAGGCTATCATCAGTGCCATCAGAAAATAGCACAGTCTTCTTAAAATTTTCATTACTTATCCAAACCCTTCCTGCCTGAACCACTATCCTTAAGATGACAGCACTGCCCGCTTCATCCTCTTCCGATACAGTCTAAAAATCTTTCGCCGTACTTCTCATATTTATATTCCCCCACACCGGACACGGCCAGCATCTGTTCTTTTGTTTTCGGTCTAGACAAACACATGTGGGTCAGCGTCTTGTCGGAAAATACCACATAAGGAGGCACTTTTTCTTCTTTAGCAATTTCCGTCCGAAGTCCCCTTAATCTCTCAAACAAAAGCTCGTCGCTTCCCGAAAGTTCCACATCCATGGTCTTTTTGCCGGATTCTCTCCTGCCTTTTCTGCCTGCCGCTTCCTTTACCGGACGGGTCTGTTCCTTAGCCATCTTCATAATCACGGGCTCCTCCTCATTAAGGATGAGTCCTGATTTGTCCGTCAGCTTTACAATAGCGTATTCATCGTTAGTCACTGCCAGATATTCATTCAACACCAGATAATTCATCATCTGCCGCAGGCGGTAAACGGGCACCTCCGAAAGTTCTCCATAAAAAGAATTTTCGTTCATCCGGTATCCCCGTATCTTTGCCGTGTCCGCTCCGTGGACAGTCTCGATGATCACATTGGTACCATACCGCTGGCGGCACTCCCTGACGCACCCGATGATGATTTTGACCTGCTGGGTCACTTCCACCGTCTCAAACTGGCTCAAACAGTTGGAGCAGTTGCCGCAGTAATTTTTGCCATATTCCCCGAAGTATCTTAAAATATAATCCCGCAGGCATTCATTGGTAAAACAGTAGAATGTCATCTTCCGGAGCCGTTCCCTGTCCCTCTCCATGACAAGCCCTCTGGTCAGACTGTCAAGTTCATGATTGTCCTGGTTATTTTCTATAAAATACTGATTGGTGATCACGTCCTGCCCGTTATATAAGAGGAAACATTCCGCAGGCTGCCCGTCACGCCCTGCCCGCCCCGCTTCCTGATAATAGGACTCCAGATTCTTGGGCATCCCATAGTGGAACACGAACCGCACATTAGATTTGTCAATTCCCATGCCAAAGGCGTTAGTGGCTACCATGACAGGCTTCCTGTCGTAGATGAAATCCTCCTGATTGTGCTTCCTCTCCACATCGCTTAATCCGGCGTGATACCTCGTCACCGGAAAGCCGTCAGCGGCAAGCTTTTCACAGACCTCCTCCACCACTTTCCTTGTCAGGCAATAAATGATCCCGCTGTCCTTCCCGTGGCTTTCCAGATAACTCCTTATCGTCTCATATCTGTTTTTCGGCGTCATCACGCCAAAATATAAGTTCTGCCTGTCAAATCCTGTGGTCATAAGAGCTGGTTCCCGGAGCATCAAAATAGAAATAATGTCTTCCTTTACTTCCTTCGTGGCCGTAGCCGTAAAAGCCGCCACCACAGGCCGGGACTTCAGCCTGCCAATAAAATCTACAATTTTCAGATAACTTGGCCGGAAATCCTGTCCCCACTGGGAGACACAATGGGCTTCATCCACGGCCACCATGGCAATGGAAGTATGTAATGCAAAATCCAGAAATTCCTCCGTCAGGAGACGCTCCGGCGCCACATAAATAATGGGATACCTGCCCTCCCTGGCATAGCCAAGCGCCTTCCTGTACTGCCCCGGCGTCAGGGAGCTGTTTAAATAAGCTGCATGTACCCCGGCCTGATTCAACCCTTCCACCTGATCCTTCATAAGGGAAATCAAAGGTGAAATCACCAGCGTGATCCCCTCCATCATAAGGGCCGGCACCTGATAGCAAATGGACTTTCCGGCACCTGTAGGCATAATTCCAAGCACATCCCGCCCCTCCAGGATACTGTCAATAAGAAATTCCTGCCCTTCCCTGAAAGCGTCATATCCAAAATACTGCTTTAAAAGCTTATGTTTATCCAAATCATTTATCCTTCTCACACATTATTTTCACAGGAGGACAGAACCTGTTTCTGCATCTTGAAAAGCCAGTATCCCAAAGGTATCCAGGTATCCGGCCGGGCATAAAGTCCGTGCCGGGCCTATGTCCAGCGGCAAGTAGGACTAAGCATCCCCGGACAGGCCGCTTAATGAGGACGCAACCGGCGCAGTTGGCCTTCCATGGCCAAGTTGCGCCTTCACCGGACATCGTGTCCGCTGATTGCTGGGAATGAAGGGGACACTAAGTCCTGCTAGCCGCTTCCCATAAGGCCCGGCACGGACTTTATGCCGGCCGGATACCCGCGCTCCTCCTGTGTACCTTACAATTATATGACAAAAAAAGGCTTTGGGCTATCACTATTTTCTGACAGTCCAAAACCTTTTTCTATTTGTCCGGCTCCTAGCGCGCGTTTGAAAATTCATTTCCCCAAAGGCACAGCATCTCCTACCAGCAGATCTTCACTTTAAACAGATCCCCGTCTATTTCCACTTTCAGTTTTCCTCTCTGTAATTCCACAAAGCTGGTTGCGATGGCAAGGCCAAGGCCGCTGCCTTCGGTATTCCTTGCGCTGTCCCCTCTCACAAACCTTTCTGTCAGACTTTCCGGTGGCACATTCAACTCCACGGCCGACATGTTTTTCAGTTCAATATTGATGCCTTTTTCCGTCCTGTCTGCATTGACATAAACTCTGGTGTGGGGCATGGCATACTTTATGATATTGGTATAAAGGTTTTCAAATACCCGGTAAGTCATCTGGGAGTCCAACTGTAAAATCACCTTTTCCTCCGGCAGGCGGAACCGGAAGATCAAACCTGCTTCCTCCACCCTGTCCTCATACTCCAGATATACCTGCCGTATCAGATTGCAGATATCCACATCCACCGGATTTAAGACGATATTGCCGCTGCTGGCCTTGCTCACCTCAAACAAATCCTCTATCAGATATTTCAGCCGCTCCGCCTTCTTTTTCAGCACGCCCAGATATTCTTTTCTCTGGTCATCTGAAATATTTTCCGCTTCTAACAGCTCGATATAAGTGGTGATGGCGGTAAGGGGAGTTTTCAAGTCATGGGACACATTGGTAATCAGCTCTGTCTTCATTTTCTGGCTCTTGACCTCCTCGTCCACTGCCGCCCGGAAGCCGTTCTGTATTTCGGACAGCTCCTCCTTGTAGGATTCAAAAACGCCCCAGTCATCCTCAAGTTTCGTCTGCAGGTTGCCGTCCGCAATGGATCCTGTCGCTTCTAAAAGCTTCCGGTACTGTTCCTGTATCTTTTCCACATACTTTTTTAGCATAATATAAAGAATGACGGAGTACACTGCCAGAACTGCCCAGCCAAAAATCCATATACAGCACATCACGCCAAGAATAAGGAAATTGAGTATGACCAGTTTTCTGATGGTCTTTTCCGCCTTTTCCCCCAGATCCACATGAAGGATCTCTTCCTTAAGCTGGTCTATCTTTCTGCTGACTTTGCCCCCTGACCAGATGAAGATCCGCACCAGAAGGCTCCGCTCCTTTAAAAATTCCTTTGGTCCCACCACGAACACCTCCCCCAGGGTAGTGACAAGATAATACCAGAAGCCAAATATAAGGGTGAGCACAGCCATATTAACCAATATAGTCACCACATCATAAAACTGCACCGGGAAAAAAGGGAAATACTGGCCATATGCATCCGGGAAAAAGGTGCTGTTTGTATAGCAGATCAGGTCCACGGCCGCCCATACAGTTCCAAACATCATACACAACATGGCAAAAAGCGTGACCTCCAGATGGAGTTTTACACCGGACAGCCTGTGCAGACAGTATCTTTTACAGCGCGTGATCAGAAGTGCCAGGGCTGCCAGTACCAGCAGTATGTTCTGGTAAATCTGTTCCGCCCCTACATTTAAATAGGCCATGGCTTTATTTTCCCACTGATACCCGGAAGTCATGATATAGCCGCTGTTGGAATTACTGTAGCTAAGCCTTATGCTATCTTTCTGTTCCCTGGTAAGCGCATAAATGAAAGTCATATTCTCCGGCCCGTCTGATATGCGGTACGACAGTTTCTTTTTCTCATCTGCAAAATAAAGTTCCGTCTTTTCTCCCAGCTCATATTCAATCTGGCTTTTGAACCTGTATTTCAGCCGTTCCCCATCCATCACACTCTGCAGGTTTTTTAAGAGTTCATCCGGCGCCTCGTCCCTTACTGCTATGCGGGCCAGATTTCCTGCCGCATCGTAGGTCATCATGACATAATATTCATAAGGCGCCTCCTCATTTTTGAAAGCTTTGTCCTCATACAGCTTTTCGATACTTCTGCCCGTATTTTTCAGCACTTCCCCTGTATCATGGTCAATCACACAGTAGTCCATGCTCTTGGCAAGCCCGTCCACAACGCCGTTTTTCCATTCTTCTAAAAGCCCCTCCATTCTGTTTTCAAGAAAATCTTTCACTTCCTCCTGTGTTTTATCCACATATTCCAGATTTCCTCTGGCCAGCTCATCCCTGGATAAATCTTCTTCCTCTAATTCCAGATACAGATCCGCATACCTAACCTGTTCCTGCCGGGATTTTTCCAGTACGCTTTTATTCAGGGCAAGATTTGCCTGATAAAACTGCACCAGCATCTGCTCCTCCCGCAGGGCAACTGAATTATATCCTGCCGCCCTCTTTTCCAAAGAAGGGTAAAAACACATAAACACGATAGCGCAGGCAATCACGATTCCCCCTGCCGCTATAAAACTAAATTTTTTACTGCCTGTCGATTTTGTATCCAACACCCCACACCACCTTTAAATATTTTGGCTCCTTCGGGTTAATCTCGATTTTCTCCCGAATCTTCCTGATATGCACCATTATCGTATCTGTATTGATTGCCTGCTCATTCCAGACTCTCTCGTAAATCTCCTCCGCACTGAATACCCTGCCCGGGTTTTTCATGAGAAGCATTAAGATCTTAAACTCTAAGGGCGTCATTTTCACAGGTCTGCCGTCCACACTGACCTCAACGGTTTCCTCGTTTAATTCCAGTCCGCCGATGACATAAACCTTGTCATTCTGCCCCTTATCCCCTACAGCTTCCAAAAATTTCCTGTACCTGCGCAGGTGGGAATTTACCCTTGCAAGCAGTTCCATGGTTGTAAAAGGCTTGGTCACATAATCATCCGCCCCCATATTGAGCCCCATGATTTTATCCACTTCCTCGGACTTGGCAGAGAGCATGATGACCGGAAACTCATATCCCTTTTCCCTTACCTTCATCATCATGGTTATTCCGTCCATCCGCGGCATCATCACATCCACAATCGCTAAATGGATTTCTTCCTGCCCAATCTTTTCAAGGCCCTCCACCCCGTCCGCCGCCTGGGATACCGTATACCCCTGACTCCGCAGATAAATCTCAATTCCTTCCCGTATTTCCTTGTCATCTTCCACAATTAAAATATGATACGTTTCCATGTATCCCCCTCATCCTTTCCATTCCCAGAACGTGTTTGAAAATCCATTTATCCAGAGTATACCATATCTTTCCCTCCATTCCTATTGCTGTTCCTTGATCTGCCCTTCTCCCTTCTGTTGTAAACTGCCTGTGCATAAACCAGCACCGCCTGTCTGGCAATTTCTTCACTGCTATATTTACGGGCCGTTAAAACTGCTCCCTGCCGAAGCAGGTCTATTTCTTTCTTTTCCAAAATGTCCATGAGTTTCTCCGCAAACTCTTTTTCTGACACTTCTGTCATATATCCATTTCTGCCGTTTACCACCACGTCCTGTGTGCCTGTACCCCGGACTGCAAGAACGGGGGTTCCTGCTGCCATGGACTCCAGCAGCACGATTCCCTGAGTCTCCGACAGGGAGGAAAAAAGGAACAGATCTGCAGCATGGCAGTAATTTTTGATCTCCCCATTGGGAACCTTCCCTACAAACACGATTTCTTCCCCTATTCCCATTTTTTCTGCTTTCCTCTCCAGCGCCGCCCTCTCCGGTCCGTCGCCTATGAGCGCCAGCTTAAAGTCGCTTCCGCAGATATCCTTGCGGATTTTCATGGACTGAAACAAAAATCCCAGATTCTTTTCCTTTGCCAGCCGTGCCACTGTGCAGAAAAGATATTTTTTATTCCCTGCAAGTTCTTTTCTAAGGAAAGCAGCCCTGACCCCGTCAGGAAAAAAGCTTTCATCCAAAAGCCCCGTAGGCAGCACCCTCACATCTGCCCCCGGCTGTATCTGCTCCAGATAGTCTTTCATCACCGGAGTGGGCGCAATGACCATATCGCAGTGTTTCGTGTAACTTCTGATATAGGCAGGCATGATTCTTTTTAGTCGGGAAAGCCCGATATAGTGCAGGTACTGCTCATACCTTGTATGGTAAGTGAACACCATGGGCACATGATATTTCCATGACAGATACCTTGCAGTGGTTCCGATCATCATGGGATGGTGCACGTGAATCAGGTCAAAGTTCCCTTCCTTAAATCTGCGCTCTATCTCCAGATCCAGACTGTCCGGCACAGAAAATCCGCCTGCCACGCCCTTGATCAGCGCCTTGTATCTTACCACGTCTTCTTCCGGCTCCTGCCCGGCATAACTGGGCGCGAAGACCACCACCTCATGGCCCAGGGCCCGCAGGCTTCCGGCCAGTCTTTCTATGGAAACCGGCACTCCGGCCACAAAAGGTTTATAATTATTTGTCATCATTGCAATCTTCATATCCCGCTCTCCCCCTTATGCCAAAAGCTTTAAAACCGCATCGCCCAGATAATATCCTGCCCCTACAAAAAACAAATTCCACACGAAGATCCCCAGCGTTGAGCTGACCGTATACTGTACCAGATTCATCTTCGATATCCCTGCCGGGATGGAAACCAGCGTCCGTATCATGGGAATCAACTTGCTGATAAAGATGCCCACACTCCCCTTTTGCCGCACCCATTCCAGCTTATCTTCGATAGCCTTCCTCTGCCTGGGAAACTTATCTAAATACTTCTGTAAAAAAAGTTCCCCGCCTTTATATCCAAGAAAATATAAGATCAGACTTCCTAAAAGCCCTGCCGCCACCGTAATTATCAGCGCCGGAATAAACCGGATATTTCCCTTTGCCGCCCACATCCCCGCAAGGGGCATGATGACCCCCGCCGGAAATCCCGGCAGATTCAAATACTCCAGCAGTACGATAACAAAAATCGCGATTCCTCCGTACCTTGCAAAATACTGCATGATTACATCCATTGTCATTTACGCCACATCCCTTCCTTGATTGTAATCTGTTACTTATAACGAATCACAAGAAAAGAATACCTCAAAAACCTAAACAATATCCTGTGGGAAATCTTAAGAACTTCTAAATAATATCTTATAAAATATCCGCCACTCCCTTACGGCCATGGAGCCGGATTCTTCATCTTATGCTGGCGGCTTATTGTAACAAACGCTGCCATGCTCCACGAGCCGGCTTATTGTAAAAAAGGCAGAAGATATCCTTCTGCCTGTCATTTCACCCACGTATTTACCCTTTCATCATGGCCAGTATCATCTGCGCCGTCTCCACCATATTGGTCCCGCTGTCCATACTGCATTTTTGTATATATCTGTAAGCTTCCTCCTCTGCCATATGGTTGCGGTTCATCAGAAGTTCCTTGGCCTCCTTTATCAGTCCGGCTTCCTTCCCGCTTCTTTCTTTCGGCTTCGCCTTTTGTCTGCGCCTGCGTCTTTCCATTCCCTGAATCATCATATCAACTGTATTGACAAGGTCATGGACTTTAAGGGGCATGGAAAGGCACATAATGCCGCTGTGTATCATTCCGCTGCCAATAATATGGCGGGAAGCAAGCAGCAGTATTTCAAATCCCGGCGGAATACATTCCCGTATCTGGCTGTAAAGCATATCCGCCAGCTTATACCCGCACACCACGACACCATCGTCCAGATTATCTGCAAGCGCAATGGCTTGGGCTCCTGTGGTGCATATACCGGAAACCGCAATGCCGTTTCTGACCAGAAGGTTTTTAATATTTCTGGCATCATCTATCTTTGGGAGGACTACTATTACACCAGTCACTTACACACCTCCTCACTCTTATACCCCGACTTGCCGGCTGGCGGCATCCATCTTGAGGAAAGTATTTCCAAACACCGCTAAAACTGGTTCAGATATTGGTTGATCTCCCAGTCTGTGACCTGGGAGCGGTAATCCGCCCATTCCGCCTTTTTTGCTTCAATATACTTTTCCGACACATGTCTGCCCAATGTTTCCCGCACCAATTCATCCTTTTCCAGTTCCCCTACAGCTTCAATCAAAGTCCCCGGAATTGCCTCAATGCCAAGCTTCTTCTTTTCCTCCTCTGACATGGCAAAAATATTACAGTCCACGCTTGCCGGGGGCTGAATCTTATTGACAATGCCGTCAAGCCCTGCCCGCAGACACACTGCCAGGGCAAGATAGGGATTGGCGGAAGGGTCCGGGCAGCGCAGTTCAATCCTGGTCCCCTCCCCTCTTGTAGACGGGATACGGATCAAGGGACTTCTGTTGGTACCGCTCCATGCAATGTGGACCGGCGCTTCAAAGCCGGGCACCAGCCTTTTATAGGAATTGACCAGCGGATTGGTGACTGCCGTCATCCCCTTCATATGCCTGATAATACCGCCGATAAAGTAATAAGCTTCCTGACTTAATCCAAGCTTATCCGAAGGATCGTCAAAAATATTTTTCCCATCTCTGAACAGAGACATATTGATATGCATACCGGAACCGTTTACGCCGTATTTAGGCTTGGGCATAAAGGTAGCATGTAACCCGTGCCGTTTGGCAATGGTCTTGACTGCCAGCTTAAAGGTCATAATATTGTCCGCTGTCGCCAGCGCTTCATCATACTTAAAGTCAATCTCATGCTGGGCAGGCGCCACCTCATGATGGGACGCCTCAATGACAAACCCCATATCTTCCAGCGTAAGCACCATATCCCTTCTTGCATTTTCCCCCAAGTCCAGCGGGCCTAAATCAAAATACCCTGCTTTTTCGTGGGTCAGCGTGGTGGGCATCCCGTTCTCGTCTGTGTGGAACAGGAAGAACTCGCACTCCGGCCCCACCTCAAACTTATAGCCCATGTCCTCCGCTTCCTTAACAGCGCGCTTTAAAATATATCTTGGGTCCCCCTCAAAGGGTTCTCCGTTCGGACGGTACACATCGCAGATCAGCCGTGCCACCTTCCCCTGCTGGGGCCTCCACGGAAAAATCTCCAGTGTGCCCAAATCCGGGTACAAATACATATCCGACTCTTCAATCCGCACAAAACCTTCAATCGAAGAACCGTCAAACATGCACTTGTTGTCCAGCGCTTTCTGAAGCTGGCTGGCAGTGACCGCCACATTCTTAAGACTTCCGAACATATCCGTAAACTGTAACCGGATAAATTCTACATCCTCATCTTTTACCAGTTCCATAATATCTTCTTTTGAATAATTTTTTCTCATAACAGCATTCATTCCTTTCCACTATACCATACGCAGTCACGCTTCATACATCTTCCCGGCTTTGCCTTGTCCACGGAAATCCCCCGGGGCCATGCACACAAAAAAAGGACGCCCTGTAACAGCCGCCGTCTGCCGCTGCTCTAAGAACGCCTTTGTCCTGTTCTATGATAACAACACTTCTGTAGATTTGTCAATATGCAATATTACCTAAACCATTTTCAGAATTAATTCCCGCATCACTTAAACTGCGTATTAAAAATGTTTCTGACTCCACATGGAATAAATCCCCGTCATAATTAATACTATAGTAAAAAGAATGTAACGGGGATATCCTATGAGCTCCAAAACCAAAATTGTTGTACTTCATCTGAAAGAATTAATATATACCGGCATCTTTGCACTGCTGGGAATATTATTTATCATTCTTCTCATTATCATGTTCCTGCCAAAAGATAAAAAGGAAAGCACTTCTGTGGAAACGCCTGCGGCTACCTATGTGCCCGGCATTTACACCACTTCCCTGGTCTTAAATGATAATGCAGTGGATGTGGAGGTCACGGTAGATGAAGCCAATATCAACGATATCCGCATTGTAAATCTGGACGAAGCTGTAACTACCATGTTCCCGCTGTTAGAGCCTTCCTTTGACGATCTCGCCAGCCAGATTATCAAAAACCAGTCACTGGACAATATCACCTATGCGGATGACAATAAATATACCTCCATGGTCCTGCTCAATGCCATCAAGACCTCCCTGGATAAAGCTGCGGCACCCTCTCCTTCCCCAAGCCCGTCAGCTTCGCCAGCCAGTACATAAACGTACATAAACACAACATGGCTTACCATCTGTTTATGAAAGCGCTTCTGCCTGTTCCATCCATATCCGCACACAGGCGTCCGAAGGCATCCTTAGGTCGCCTCTGGGGGATACCGCCACACTTCCCACTTTAGGGCCGTCGGGCAGGCAGGAGCGTTTAAACTGCTGGGAAAAGAATCTTTTGTAAAAGACCTTCATCCATTTTAAAATCACGGCGTCCTCATACGCTCCTGCAAAGGAGGCCCGGGCGAGCCGGTATATTTTGGCAGGCTCAAACCCGCACCGCAGGCAGTAATACAGGAAAAAGTCATGAAGCTCATAAGGCCCTACCAGATCTTCTGTTTTCTGGGCGATCCTTCCGTCCACCGGAGGAAGGAGTTCGGGACTTACAGGGGTATCCAGCACATCCAGCAGTACCCCCTTTAGTTCTTCTTCCTTACAGGTGTCCGCATAATATTTCACAAGATGGCGCACCAGCGTCTTGGGGACTCCCGCGTTTACCCCGTACATGGACATATGGTCGCCGTTGTAGGTGGCCCACCCCAACGCCAGCTCCGACATGTCCCCGGTGCCGATGACCATTCCGTTTTCCCGGTTGGCAATGTCCATCAATATCTGGGTGCGCTCCCTTGCCTGCCCGTTCTCATAGGTCACATCATGGTTATCCACATCCTGCCCGATATCCCTGAAATGTATGGTAACGGCTTCCTTGATATCCACTTCTTCCAGCGATGCTTTCAAAACCCGGGTGAGCCTACAGGCATTGTCATAAGTCCTGTCCGTGGTACCAAAACAGGGCATCGTGACAGCCGTAATATTTTCCCTTGGAATCCCCAGCATATCAAAAGTTCTTGCCGTAACCAGCAGTGCCAGCGTAGAATCCAGTCCCCCGGACACACCGATAACCGCTTTCCGGCATCCTGTATGGGCAAACCGCTTCTTAAGGCCTGTGGCCTGTATGGATAAAATCTCCTCGCAGCGCCTCTCCCGCTCAGCTTTGTCAGAAGGAACGAAAGGCATACAGGGAAATGTCCTTTCCAGCCTTGTCTCCACCGTTTCCAGTCTAAAAGGAAGCACCAGATACCGGGAACTGTCCTCGCAGGGAAAGGTGCTCATCCTCCTGCGCTCCATCCGCAGTCTGCCGATGTCAAGATCCCCATAGACAATCTGGTTTGTAAACCGTTTGCTCTGGGCAAGGATAATCCCGTTTTCCGCAATCATGTCATGACCTCCATAGACAAGATCCTGGGTGGACTCCCCGTCCCCGCAGCTACAATAAATATACCCTGCAATCAGCCTAGCGCTGGAAGACTTCACCAACATTTCCCGGTACGCATCCTTGCCGATCGTCTCGTCCGATGCGGAAAGATTGACCAGCACAGTGGCCCCTGCCAGCGCATGGGAAACGGCAGGCTCCTGGGGCACCCAGATATCCTCGCAGATCTCACACCCCACCATAAGGCCTTCCATCCCCTCCGCTTCCAGCAGAATGTTGGTTCCAAAGGGAACTTCCTCCCCGTTAAAAGACACCACCGCGATCTCTTTATTTCCCGGCATAAAATGCCGTGTCTCATAAAATTCACCATAAGAAGGGATAAAACTTTTGGGGATAAAGCACAGCACTCTGCCGTCATGGACAGCCGCCGCCGTATTGAACAGCTTCCCTTCTTTTTCAAAAGGAAGTCCCACAAAAATAAGGGCATCCTTCCCTCTGGTAAATTCCGCTATCTTTAAAAGCTGCTCCCTGCAGGAAGCAAGAAGCCGTTCCTGTAAAAACAAATCCCCACAGGTATAGCCGCTGATGCCAAGTTCCGGAAACACGATCACCTTCGCCCCATTTCCCCACGCTTCCTCTATCCCTGCACAAATCTGCTCTGTGTTAAAAACCGTATCGGCCACTTTAACTTTTGGCGTAACCGCCGCTACCTTTACAAACCCCTGCTTCATAATACCCTGCTCCCTCTCCCGTCAGATAAGTTTTCACAGCGTTTACAGTTTTTCCTTTCGCAATTGCCTGTAAACCCATTCTTTTATATTTGTTAACTCTCAAAACCCCTTTTCCTGCATAAGCCTAAAATTTATTCCCCAAACTTTAGACACGCTTAAGAAGTCCCTTAAGCTCTTCCACTGAAAACGTATAAGACGTATTACAAAAATGACAGTTCACTTCAATATCTTTATTTTCAGCAATCATCTCACCAATCTCCTTCCGGCCGATGCTGACAATTGCCTTCTCCACCCGTTTTTTATCACAATTGCAGTAAAATCTTGCAGGCATAGTATCCGTGATTTCCATATCCATGCCTTTCAGAAGAAGTCCCAGCATTTCCTCCGGCGTCCTGCCCTCATCCATCACTGCCGTAACTGTGGAGAATTCCCTGAGATTCTGCTCAAGCTGTCCAATCACCTTATCCTCCGTAAAAGGCATCAACTGAATGATAAAACCGCCTGCCTGCTTTACCCTGTTGTCCCTTTCCATCAGAACCCCCAGGCCCACGCTGGAGGGCACCTGCTCGGAGGTTGCAAAATAATAGGTCAAATCCTCTGCAATTTCTCCGGTCTGCAAATTAGTCTGCCCTACATAAGGCTCTTTTAACCCCATATCCTTGATGACCCGAAGCATCCCGCTTCCCACCGCGCCGCCTACATCCAACTTCCCTGCCGGGCTGGGAGGCAGCATAACCTGAGGTTCTATGGCATAGCCCTTCACATTTCCCTGACTGTCTGCCGTAACCGTCATGCCCTTTACCGGACCGTCTCCGCTGACCTGTAGAGTTAATAAGTCTTTTTCTCCTTTAAGCATGGCCCCCATCATCACGCCCCCGGTCATCAGACGCCCAAGGGCCGCTGTCACCACAGGGCTTGTATCATGAGCTTTCCTCGCTGCTTCGGCCAGTTCCCTTGTTGTGGCCCCAAAGGCCCGGATCTGGGCCCCGGCCGCTGATGCCCTGACAATATAATCCGCCATATAAATCCTCCTATTCCAGTTCCGCATCTGTTCTTCCAGGCACCAGTAACCAGCAGAGGAAATACTGTCTGCTCTGCTGCCAGCATTCCCTCTGGGCGCTTGTTCGCACAGATGCTGATTTTTATGTTCCGCATCTGTTCTTCCAGGCACCAGTAACCAGTCTACTTCCGGCACTCTCTGGCCGCCACATAAATTCTCTCACTGGATTCTCCCGGTTTCTCATGGGTATCCGCATCCAGTGTAAATATCACTTCCATCCCGGCTTCTTCCACAAACTTTAGCATTTCCTCCAGGGTGTAGCCTCTCTGGAAATGGTTTTCCGTAAAGCGGCGGAAAAGGCCGTTATCCTCTTTTACAAATATGGTAAGATCATACTCATTAATCATTTCATCCTCATGATAGTAATTTTCCCAGATGAAACTGCAGTCTTCCCGGTTCTCCGCAATGGTGGCATTGCCTATGACCTTTTCATACTTATAAAGCGTATTGAAATCAAAGATAAAAAGTCCGCCCGGATGCAGGTAATTATTGACCTGTGCAAAGGTTTCTTCCACATCTTCATCTTCCAGAAGATAATTCACGCAGTCACATACACTTACCACCGTCCCCACGGTACTGTACAGATCCAGCTCCCGCATGTCCTGACAAAGGTAAAGAATCTCGCTGCCGGACTTTTCCCTTTTGGCAAGGGCTGCCCCCAGCATTTCTTCGGAATTGTCCACGCCAATCATATCGTACCCCTTTTGATACAAAAGTTCTGTAAGGGTTCCCGTTCCGCAGCCCAAATCCAGCACCAGATCCCGCTCCGACCTTAAAATTTCCCCGCCTTCGCCCCCATCCGGCAAAGAAGCCGGAACGTTGCCGCCTGCAGGTTTTGAAATACCATATCTTTCTATTGTATCTGCCAGAAAGTCCGCCCATTCTCTGTAAGGCGTCTGATCCATAAAAATATCATACACACTTGCAAAATCCGTATAAGCTTCCATCTCTCCATCTCCCAGGCCGTCCCAGTATCTCCTTTTAGTCGCCCAGCTTCATGGCAACAACAAATCCCACCGCAAAGGTAACCACACTCACCAGTACGCTGATCACGCTAATGGTCCCTATATTTCCCATAAGCAGAATCGCTATTGGAGAAGCCACAATCAAACCGATAATAGCCCAGAATGCCTGAATAGGAAATTTTTCAAAAATCACTTCTATGATCTTTGCAATGGCAAAAATCCCCACAACAATTCCGATTCCCATAGGCACCAGCACGCCGCACTCTCTGAGTATCCCTGCAATATCAAAGGCTGCGAGGGCTGTGATGAAATTCTTGATGGAAGCAATAATGGGATTATAATATCCCAGCAGTAAAAGCATCATAGAACCGCTGACACCAGGAATGATCATGGTTGCAGAGGCAATCACCCCAACCAGGAACAGCCTGATCACAGACCAGAGACTGAAAGACAGATCCGCCGCCGCGCCTTCTGTCTCACCCATAGCCGCCATTCCCACTACCAGTGCAAAGAAAAAAATAAACGGAATGATGTAGCTTATCTTTATTCCCTTTCCCTTTACTTTCTTGCATACAGCCGGAAGCCCGCCCACAATCAGCCCGATAAACAGACAGTTGGTCTGGAGGGGAAAATGCTCAAACGCAGGTTCGATAATAAAAGACAGCCCCACAAGTGCGATCCCGATCCCGATAAAAATAGGGATCAAAAACTTCATGCTCTCCTTAAACTCCTTAAACAGATGGGTGACACTGTGAATCATCCTGTCATAGATTCCCATGGAAACCGCCATCGTTCCCCCGCTGACACCGGGGATGATGTTTGCCACTCCCATTACCATACCTTTTAATAAATTTTTAATCATTATTTCTTACCTCTCCTTTAAGTAATTCTCTAAAAATGAAACCAGTTCCTGCATCTGCCCGTCTGTACCTATGGTGATGCGCAGATAGTTATTTATTCTGGGTTTATTCCAGTATCTCACATAAATATTATGTTCTTTCAGCGCAAGGAAAATGTCCTCTGCCGGAACCTTTTCGTGGGTCACAAACAAAAAATTGCTCATGGAATCCCCAAAGGAAAATCCAAGCTTCTTAAGCTGCCCCTTCGTCCACTCCCTTGTTTTCACAATTTTTCCGACAATTTCTTTAAAATAAGCGTCCTCGAGAACTGCCGCTGTGCCCATTTCAATGGCAGGCATGTTCATAGTATAAGAATTAAAGGAAAACTTGACATCCTTTAAATACCCGATCATCTTTTCACATGCAATGGCAAATCCTACCCGCACCCCGGCCATCGCCCGGGACTTGGAAAAAGTCTGGACCACCATCAGATTATCATACTTTTCAATCAGAGGAATCGCACTTCTGCCCCCAAAATCCACGTACGCCTCATCCACGATCACCACGGAATCCGGGTTTCGTTCTGCAATCTCCCCGAACATGCTTATATCCTCAAAGACACCTGTGGGCGCGTTAGGATTAGGAATAATGATTCCCCCGTTGGGCACAAAGTAGTCTTCTTTTTTAATGAAGAAATTTTCATCAAGGGCACAAGTCCGGCAGGGTATGCGAAACAGAGCCGCCCACACATCATAAAACGAGTAAGTAATATCAGGAAACAAAACAGGCGCTTCCCCGTTAAAAAAAGTCATAAACGCCATGGCCAGCACATCATCCGACCCCACTCCCACAAATACCTGCTCCGGCCTTACATGATAATACCCGGCAAGGGCATTGACCAGCTTTTCCGCATTCATATCTGGATAAAGCCGGAACTCCCCGCAGTCCATCTTCTCTGCGATCTCCCTCACCCCCGGCGCGGGAGGATAAGGACATTCATTGGTATTTAATTTAATGACACCTGCCGTCTTCGGCTGCTCGCCGGCCACGTAAGGCGTCACCCTTCTCACATTCTTTTCCCAGCTCATACACAAACTTCCTTCCAGTCGTCCATCTCATTGCACTACGCTACCTATGGTAACATTATCCATCCGCTCCTGCAAGCATTATTCTGCCTGCACTGAGATATCTGTACAAATTCTTGTCACACTCTATATCTGACCAGTAACATGCAAAAATCCGACAGCGGATGCCTTTAACGTGTTTAAAAATTCCTTTCTGCCATCCGCACGCCGCACTTGAAAACGGTTATTTTTCCCCACAGTCCTGTTTCATCCCTGCTGCCTGCTGTCTGTATCTTTCCGCCTGCTCCTTCATCCCCATTGCGTCATAGCACTCCGCCAGCCCCAGAAGCGGCAGATCCTGACTGCTATGGATGTTTAAGATACTCTGTGCTCCATAGACTGCATTATAAAACCATACAGCGGCTTCCTTATATTCCTTCCTCTGAAAATAATACTCCCCCAGCTCCAGACAGACTTCGCTTACCCCTTCGCTGGCAATATCCTTCATGGCATAACAGTACATTTTAAGGAAATCCCCCCGGATTCTGGCGGACTTTACCACCACACAGATGGCTTCCTTCATCTGCTCCGGTTCCGTCTCCTCCCCGTCTGCTATCCGGGTAAAATAGTCCTCCGCCCTCTGTAACCGCTCCGGCTCCCCTGTTATAAGCAGTTCCCGGGCGTACATATTTGCAAGGCGCGCTGAAAGCTGTTTTCCTTCCCGTATCATTTTCTCAAAAATCTGCAGATCCCTGCCCCCATGACTGCACTCCGGCATATGGGTAATTTCAATCTCACTGTCAAAAACCACCGGAAGGAGCCGCACCATCTCATGGACAGGCTCAATCCACTGGAAAGTCCGGAGCCTCTTAAACAGTTTGGGACGCAGTTCCCGATCAAAATTGTATACCGTACCGTAGGAAAGCTGGTTCCCATAAAACATCTGTACAATCTCAACCTCCGGCAGCATCGTTTCCTTTAATATCCTGAACTTTTCCCGGTTCTCCTTATCCAGCACCTCGTCCGCATCTGCCGAATAAATATAATCGCACCCTGCCTTGGAAAAGGCAAAGTTCCTTGCCTCCGAAAAATCCCCCGTCCACGCAAAGTCGTATATTTTATCTGTATACTTAGCCGCAGCCTCCTTCGTCCCGTCCTCTGACCCGGTATCCACAATAATAATCTCATCCATTAAATCAGAAATGCTGTCAAGGCACCTGCCGAGAACCCGTTCTTCATTTTTTACAATCATACACAGACTAATCGTAATCACAGAATATTCCTCCCAAACTGTTGCGGTTCATTTGCCAGAAATATTGACAGTACCGTCAACATAATTTATAGTGTTTTTATTGGTATATTGCATATCATGGATATTACATATCATGGATATTACATATCATGAATATTTCATTCCATAGATATTTTATATCATAGATATTTCATATCATAGATATTTCATATCATAGATATTTCATATCATGGATGTTTCATATCAGCTATATCATACCATAGGATTTATTTTTAGAATAGGAGTTATTGTCATGAAACCCACCCGGAAAATTTCCGTTATTATAAGAATTCTTCAAAGCTTCTTCACCTCATGGGCGCTTATGAAGGCAGGCCGCATGGAGCCCGGCAATATTTTCACTCTTGTGTTTTTTCTTCTCTGCTTTGTCTTCTACGGTTATGTGGATAACAGGCTGGCAGAATCCCGCCCGGATGTCAGCCCGAAGACGCCCCTGGTCTGCATGATAATTGCGGTTATTTTTTCCACCCTTTATCTGGCTGTGGACTACCCCATTTATATAGAGACCCTCACGAATCCCCTGTTCCGTCTTGGGATTGTTTCCGCCGCTTTTTGCGGTTTTGTGGTACTTTTTTATTATCTGCTGAAGCTGTTGTTTGCGCTGGCCGGAGACAAACCCCGTTTGTCCGCTGTACTTTTCAGCGGCCACTATGACTGTCCTCCCCAACTGGTTTACACAAACTTCCGCCATACATGGTCTGCCAAAAGGGCAGGCAGTATCTATGCTTTCTATTTAAAACATACCGGATTATGCGCTTTCCTCCTTTGCCTGCTGTGCTGGTTTCCCTACTTCCTTTACCAGTATCCGGGCGTCATGACTCCTGACAGTATCAACCAGTTTGAGCAGGTGCTTGGCGTTATCCCATACAGCAACCACCACCCCTGGATGCACACACTTTTGATCAAACTGCTTTACAATCTGGGATTTGCCGTCACTGGCAGTATGCTGATCGCCCTGTCCTGCTACACCTTTTTCCAGATGTGTGTTCTCGCTTTCAGCGTATCCTACTTTGTCAACACCTTAAAACAGTACCGCGTAAGGCCCCTGATCTGTCTGCTCATCACGCTTTTTTATGCACTGGTACCCTATCATGCCGTGTTTTCTGTCACCATATGGAAAGATATTTTGTTTGCGGCGGCCGTACTGTGCTTCGGATGCACCCTTCTTCGGACTTTTAAAAAGGCATCCCGTGCCGATTTGTTCCTTATGGGCATCACCGGGCTGATGCTGTGCCTGTTCCGCTCCAATGGCTGGTATGCCTTTCTGTTATGCTTCCCCCTGTTGCTTCTTTATTTCCGTAAAAAGAAAAAGACCGTATATCCTGTTGTCTTTACCATATTTATGTTGTCTGTCCTTATCAAGTGGCCCCTGATGAACGCCCTGCATGT
>Ga0224742_10089_pt1 | contig 20280 bp, 16 predicted proteins | sample LIM_E_Water_Neg_FD_161631 | JGI IMG/M metagenome (GOLD analysis project Ga0224742, IMG submission 161631) | Enriched cells from gastrointestinal tract of the lab mouse from Pacific Northwest National Laboratory (PNNL), Richland, Washington... | ecosystem: Host-associated > Mammals > Digestive...
AGGAAGAACCAGGAATTTTTAAAAATGTTCGAGATGGGTTATAGTACGAAAGGCGACAATCGGGGAGTTGGTTTGTACCAGGTAAAAAAACTGGCCCAGAAATATAAGTGTGAACTGGTGGCTGAAAATCAGGTCATGGACGGGAAGAATTATGTATGCTTTACGTTGAAGATCTGATGAGGAAAGCCAGAAAAAACGTTGGTAAAACGCTTCATTCACAGAACGCTGGGTGGAATGAATCACCTATTGTGCTATAATTCGGAGATATACGGAAACGAAAGAATAGGTGGTGTTACAATGTTAGATAACAATACAGTAGGAGAACGCATCAAGTATCTGCGTTTAACCAGAAAAATGACAAGAGAGGAACTTGCGGAGGCGGCAGAAATATCAACCTTATTTTTATATGAGATCGAGACGGGGAAAAAGAGTTTCTCGGCATATACTTTGGATAAGCTGGCGCAGGCACTGGATCTTACGACCGATTATATACTTCATGGAGATGAAAATGAAACAGAGCTTGCATGTGCGGCCTCAAGGGAAGAACGGCATGAAATCAAGCTGCGCATCGCACAGAAATTATTGGAAAAGGCATATAGGGAAATCCAGGGGTTGTTGAACGGCTAAATAAAATTGACCTCCTTCTCAACTACCTCTTGTTTTACGAATCCCCCCATCCCTGCTATACTAAAAGAAAATCAATAAAAACGAACAATCCCAAAAGGAGGTAGCAGAGATGGATCAAACACATTTTGGAAACCAGATCTCCCGGCTTCGCCAGAACAAAAATATGACACAGGAGCAGCTGGCCGCCCGGATCGGTGTGACGCCGCAGGCACTGAGCAGATGGGAGCGCGGCCAGAGTCTGCCCGATCTCACCCTCTTAACCGAAATCTGCCAGATCCTGGAGGTCTGCGCGGATGAACTCTTAGGAATATCAACCCTAAAGCCCCCGAAACAAAACCACGACCGGCACCATGAAGTGGTATGGAGCCGTCTCCGCAATTGTCTGGAACCGCTGGAACTGATCTTCGGTGAAAAACTGGTGCCGGTATTCATGAACGATACCTATATGCAGAAAATAGTAGAACAACGTGAAAGGCTAGCCACAGAAGGAATGTTAATGCCAGTCGTGCGGGTGCGGGATGAACTGGAACTGGAAACAAACGAATTTCAGATCGTCTCCTACCGCCGCAAACTGTATTCCGAGCGGCTCACATCCTTTGGTGAGCGTACATGTGACTATATTTGCGACTGCCTGGGCAGAGCCGTACAGGACAATTACGCCCATATTCTGAATCAGGAACTCGTCAAAGAACTTACCGACAATTTGCAGATCAAATACCCCGTGCTGGTCGGCGGGGCCGTACCTGGCCGCATTTCATACGGGTTATTGACCGATGTACTGAAAACGTTGATCCGTGGGGGCCACTCAATCGCATATCTGGAAAAAGTGATCGAAATACTCGACCGTGTTCTGCGCAGATCTCCAGAAACCCTGGAAGAGGAACTGGCCCGGATCGTTTTGCAGAAGCTGGAGGAATACATCTCTTCTTGACAGATCTCTCAGTGGTATTCTTGATGTTCGGGATTGACATATACCCCCTGGGGGTATATAATAAGAAAAATGATACAGGAAGTCCTGCATAACCCACTGGGTATATGCAGGCTGGAAATGGAGAAACTACCGATGGAGGCAGCTGGCGCTAGGAGAAACTGCTGCTAGGAGGAAATCGCCGATTTGGAAACTGCTGATAGGGAGATTGCCGATGGAGAAACTGTGGATGGAAAAAGATTGTTGCTGCACGGATAAGAGGAAAAAACGAGACGAACAAGAATATAAAGATCTGCTCAACCGCTTAAAGCGGATTGAAGGGCAGGTGCGCGGCGTGCAGAACATGGTGGAAAAAGACAGTTATTGTATTGACATCCTGACACAGGTGTCAGCCATCACCGCGGCCCTGAACAGCTTTAACAAAGTGCTGCTGGCAAACCACATCCGTACGTGCGTCACGGATGATATCAGGGATGGTGGAGGTGAATCCGTCGACGAACTGGTGGCGGTCCTTCACAAATTGATGAAATAGAAAAGTGAGGATCTTATGGAACAATATCACGTAACAGGCATGAGCTGCGCGGCGTGCAGCTCCCGGGTCGAAAAAGCAGTCTGTAAAGTATCTGGTGTATCATCGGTATCGGTAAACCTTCTGACCAACTCAATGGGCGTAGAGGGAACCGCGCCGGCCGATCTTATCGTAAAAGCCGTAGAAGACGCCGGCTATCACGCAGAACCGAAAAACAGCAAAAACAAGAATGCCGCCGGTGCAGACACCACCAGATCAAACATCATTGGCGTGAATACAACTGGCGGGAACACTTTGTCCGCCGATCCAGCCAGCGCGCTCGAAGACCACGACACCCCCAAACTCCGCGCGCGGCTACTCGTATCCGTTTCCATTCTTGTCGTGCTCATGTATATTTCAATGGGAAATATGATGTGGGGATGGTATCTGCCCGAAGCGCTGGAACAAAACCAAATGGCGCTCGCCTTGATCCAGCTTTTGCTGACGACGGCGATCATGGTCATCAACCAGCGCTTCTTCATCAGCGGCTTCCGAGGACTCTGGCACAGGGCGCCGAATATGGACACGCTCGTCGCGCTCGGCGCGGGAGCAGCGTACGGATACAGCCTGTATGCCCTGTTTGCTATGTCTTATGCGCTGACAGACGGAGATCTGGCACATATGCACCACTATGTCCACGAATTGTACTTTGAATCCGCTGCCACGATCCTGACATTGATCACGGTGGGAAAAACACTGGAAGCGCGCTCGAAAGGGCGGACGACCGATGCGCTCAAAAGCCTGATGAGACTTGCGCCCCAGCGGGCAGTGCTGCTCGTGAATGGCACGGAACAGGAAGTGCCGATTGGGCGGGTAAAAAAAGGAGATTTGTTTGTCGTGCGCCCCGGGGAAAGCATTCCGGTGGATGGCATTGTGGTCAAAGGAAATGGTTCAGTCAACGAGGCGGCGCTTACCGGAGAGAGTATACCCGTCGATAAAGCGGAAGGCGATACCGTTTCAGCCGCCACGATCAATCAGGACGGTTTTTTGACCTGCCAGGCGGACCGAGTAGGAGAAGATACGACCCTTTCCCAGATCATTCAAATGGTAAGCGATGCCGCAGCGACAAAAGCGCCGATCGCAAAAGTTGCGGATCGCGTATCCGGGGTATTTGTTCCTATTGTAATCGCGATTGCCGCGCTTACGATCATCGTTTGGATGATGACTGGGCAGAGTTTCGGGTACGCGCTGGCAAGAGGGATTTCGGTACTTGTCATAAGTTGCCCGTGCGCGCTCGGGCTGGCGACTCCGGTGGCGATCATGGTCGGAAACGGAATGGGAGCCAAAAATGGGATCTTATTCAAAACGGCCGTTTCCTTAGAAGAAACGGGAAAGGCGCAGATCGTCGTGCTGGATAAGACTGGTACGATCACGTTTGGAGAACCGAAAGTTACCGATGTGATAGCCGCATCCGATGGACTTCAGGACGAACTGATCCGGACCGCCTATGCGCTCGAGTGCATGAGCGAGCATCCGCTGGCAAAAGCAGTCGTAGAATACGGAAGCAGCCGCGGTATACAAAAAGAAATGGTCAGCAGTTTCAAAGCGGTATCGGGAAACGGCCTGCAGGGAATGATGGGAAACGACCAGATCACAGGCGGGAAGCAGGAATATATCGAGACAGTGGCGGAGATTCCGGAAAAGATTCTCGAAACGAGTGACCGTCTCGCCGGCGAGGGAAAAACGCCACTCTATTTTGCGAAAAATAATACGCTCTTAGGCTGTATCGCGGTGGCCGACGTGATGAAAGAGGACAGTCCGAAGGCCATCCGAGACATGCAGCGTATGGGGATGAAAGTCGTAATGCTGACGGGCGATAACGAGCGGACGGCGAAGGCAATCGGAACCGAGGCGGGTGTGGATGAGATCATTGCTGGTGTACTGCCAGACGGGAAAGAGGAGCAGGTGCGCAAATTCGCATCACAGGGTAAGGTCATAATGGTAGGGGACGGCATCAACGATGCCCCGGCCCTGACGAGAGCGGATATAGGAATCGCCATCGGGGCGGGGACCGACGTCGCTGTCGATGCGGCGGACGTTGTTTTGATGAAAAGCCGCCTGTCAGATGTGCCGGCGGCGATCCGGCTGAGCCGCGGCGTGCTGAAAAATATCCATGAAAATCTGTTCTGGGCATTCGTTTACAATGTCATTGGTATTCCTCTGGCGGCAGGCGTCTGGATCCCGCTCTTTGGCTGGCAGCTCAATCCGATGTTCGGGGCGGCGGCCATGGGACTTTCCAGTTTTTGCGTCGTCAGCAATGCCCTGCGGCTGAACTGGCTCGACGTGCATGGCGGAAAGCGCAGCGGGAGCAGGAGAGAAGAGTCGCGCACAGACGGGGCGGGGACGATGGAAACGTATGCGGATGCAAACAAAGAAACCGCGCGGGAAATATCAAAATGTTATGAAGAAAAGGAGAAAAAAATCATGAAAAAGACAATGAAGATTGAAGGAATGATGTGTGGACACTGTGAGGCAAGGGTCCAGAAGTGCCTTGAGAAGTTGGATGGCGTGGAGAGCGCCGCTGTGAGTCATGAGAGCGGTACGGCTGAGGTGACGCTGACAGCCGATGTATCAGATGATATATTACGCAAGGCGGTGGAAGAACAGGATTATCAGGTGATAGGAATAGAATAAGCCGTTTGTGCCTGTTTTAGGCACTATATGGAATTGTGGAAAACCGCTTGTATTCTTGTGGAATATTTGCTATAATTGATTTATGTACGTTGTGCGAGTGTTTAGTCCTTAACATCAAAGCATCATACGAAAATATTTTATAGGAGGTATTTCCATGAAAAAAATGACTGGCAGATTTATTGCAGTGGGTATGGCGGCTGCTATGGTATTGACTGCTATGGTACCAGCTGGAACATCAGACGCCGCTGCCAAACCGAAACTGGCAACAAAGAAAATTACCGTGGAGGTAAAAAAAAGTAAGACGATTGGAATTAAGAAAAAGAAGAATTTCAAAATTTCATTTAAGTCCAAAAACAAAAAGATTGCTACGGTAAGCGCAAAAGGAAAAGTAACTGGAAAGAAAAAAGGAACGACGAAGATCACCGTTTCTTACAAAAAAGGAAAGGGAGCGAAGAAAAAGCTCGGAACAGTAACCGTGAAAGTGACGAATGCGAAATCAAGTCAAGATCCGAAGCCAACGAATGCGGCAGTTCAGACGCCTTCCCAGGTACCAGCACCTTCCCAGACGCCAGCAGCGACTGGAGTGCCTTCAGACGCACCGGACGGGCCGGCTACCATCCCGCCGCTTGACCCAAATAACCTTGTGACAGCGGAGTATCCAACAATGTATTCCGATATTCCGGACCTCGATATCATTCGTGTTGAGGGCAATTACTATATGGTCAGTACGACGATGAATATGTGCCCGGGAGTACCGATCATGAAGTCTACTGATCTGGTTCATTGGGAAATCGTGAATTATGTCTATGAAACATTTGAAAATGACAAAGTCACGAATTTGGAAGACGGTAGTAATATGTATTCGCGTGGTTCATGGGCAGCTTCTTTGAAATATAATGAAGCGGACGGCAAATATTACGTTGCATTTAATAGTAATAATCATGGTTTCTATGTGTATACGACGACAGATATTGAAAAGGGAGAGTGGAAGAGATATGCTACAAAGAATAAGTTCCATGACCCGGGACTTTTGTTTGACGACGGCAAGATGTATGTCTTTTCCGGAAGTACATTACAACAGATCGAACTGAATGATGCGGAAGGTTCAGTTGATAATGTCGGGGGTTCTGTAGTTCTATTTAATAGAGCCAAGATATCGGATTATAAATGGACGCTTTGGGAAGGCGCACACGCATATAAGATCGGCGAGTACTACTATTTATTTATCATTGCCTCGACGGAACAATGGATGCGTACCGAAGTATGTTACCGTTCGAAATCACTGGAACCAGGAGACTGGGAAGAGCAGGTGATCTATCGCGGCGGATGCGGCAGTAACGGTGCCGGACTGGCGCAGGGCGGCGTCGTAGATACGCAGTATGGTGACTGGTATGGATTCCTGTTCCAGGATTCCAACGGTGTTGGCCGTATCCCGTCTATCGTAGCCGTGAACTGGGATTATACGGATGAAGAAGGAAATAGTTATAAGGACTGGCCGATGATGGGTACTTATGATGAGAATGGAACGTTCCATCCGAGTACGGCAAAGGATCCGATGAAGATCAACCTGAATGACAGCGGCAAGGAGAATTATTTTGTGGGCGACGATGATTTCACATATCAGGAAGGTGAAAAACTGAAGCTTGTATGGCAGTGGAACCACAATCCGCAAAATGCTTTCTGGTCAGTTACCGCAAATCCGGGATACCTTCGACTGACGACTGACCGCACGGTAGAAAATCTGTTCCTGGCTCATAACTCGCTCACGCAGCGTACGTATGGCCCGACATGTAAATCGGAAACAAAGATTTCCGTTGCGAATATGAAGCCGGGCGATTATGCCGGACTGGCATCTGTCGCTGACCACGGCGCTATGGTTGGCGTGAAATGTGACGACTCCGGTGCGAAATATATCACTCAGTCAGGCAATCAATTCTTGAATGAACCGGTAGACAATGCTCAGGTTGAACTTGGGGACGCGACAGAAGTTTATCTCAAGATCGAGTACAATTTCAAGGGCGGAGATAAAGCAAACTTCTTCTACAGCCTTGACGGAACAAATTGGACGAAGATCGGCAAGGAACAGAAACTGGGATTCTCAACGAGTACGACGTTTATGGGAGCCAGAACATGGCTGTTCAATTACGCGACAAAGGAAGCAGGCGGATATGTAGATTTTGATTACTATAAGATTTACGACTGATTCTTTTATACGGATAGAATTTGATACAAAACAGGCGGCAGGGAATATGATCCTTGCCGCCTGTTCTATTTGGAAAGAGAAAAAAGAGAAAAAGCGTTTATTCCTGTGGATCCGGCTGCGGATCCGGCGTAAGTGAAGGAGGAACCAAAACGATAACATCACACGAAGCTTTTTGTCCGCTGGAGAGGAGTGTCGCCGTAATAACTGCATTGCCCGGGGCGATTGCGGTTATAATACCTTTAGAGTTTACTGTGACGACATCCGGGTCGGACGATTCAAACAGAGGAACTTCATGGGAAGTACGGGGTTTTATGATGACGGATAATTTAGTATTGTCGTTCAGGTCCAGCTTCACTTTTTTTTGAGCAAACTTAAGGCTGACGGCAAACGGCGTTACCCTTACTGTTGTCTTTAGCGATCGCACCAGTTTATCCTTGCGGTTGTATATGTTCGCGCGTACCTGCGCCGTTCCAAGATTGACGGCAGTAATAACGGCTGTCTTTTTATTCGTATTTTCCTTTACCGAAACGATGTTGTCATCCGCGGACACAAATTTGACCGAGTATTTCTTTTTTAAGTTGTATACGCGCAGCGTATACGTGTCGTTTTTCGTGAGTGTCAGCTTTTTCACGTTCATCTTTGTTTTTTTCGGCGCACAGCTTCCGGCCGCAGGGTGGGAGATTGCCGCTACGGAAAAAACAAAGGCGAAAACGAGAGCGACATAAAATAATTTATGCTTCATAATAGATCCATCCTTTCTATAAGATAGAATTTGTTTATGGAATCGTTATCATGAGTGTAGCAACAAGCCGTGGCATAAATTTGTCACAGTAATTTGAAAAGGTTTTAGAAAATGTCACAAAAAAAACATAGAAAAATGATATGAATATGTTATAATTTTTGAAATAGCATTTTTTGGAAGGAGAGTTGGCGATGCAGCACATATTGATTGCAGATGATAATGAAGACATACGGGAAGTTCTCGGAACGTATGTCGCGAAAGAAGGCTTTGAACCTGTACAGGCGAAGGACGGGATCGAGGCGTTTGAACTGTTTAAAAAGTGTAATCCGGCTGTTGTACTTTTGGATATCATGATGCCGGGTATGGATGGATACAAAGTTTGTAAAAAGATCCGCGAGATGTCGGAGGTGCCGATCATACTCATCACGGCTAAAGGAGAGGATTACGAGCGGGTTATGGGGCTCGATATCGGCGCCGATGACTATGTCGTCAAGCCGTTTAGCCCGAGCGAGGTTATGGCGAGGGTGCGTGCGGTGCTGCGCCGGATAGGACGCACGGAAGAAAGTTCCGATAAGAAAGTGATCGCCATTGGTGACCTGACGATCAATATTGAGGCGTACAGCGTGTTTGTTGGGGCAGAGAAGATCCCAATGACGAAAAAGGAAGTGGAGACGATGTGGATCCTGGCGGAAAACCCGAGCAAAGTATTTACGAGGGATAACCTGCTTGATAGTCTGTGGGGGCAGGATTATTTCGGCGACAGCCGTACGGTGGATTCACATATTAAAAGACTTCGGGCAAAACTTGACAAAGTAGATCATCCAGGTTGGGAAATCAAAACGATATGGGGACTCGGGTACAAATTTGAGATAAACGTCTGAGGCGGGATAGGAGTTTATTTTGAGAAAGATTTTTTGGCGGGTCGGGATTTATTTCGCAGTGGCGCTCGTGGTGCTGACAGCGGTTGCCGGTCTTGTATTTACGCGATTTAACCGACATAATATCATGGGTGTTTATAAGGAAGAGTTAAAGAGTATCGCCCAAAGCGTATCGGTACGTGTCAGCGAGGCCGTGACGGGAGATGACAGCGAGGATTTTTTTCCGTATCTCAGTGCATTAAAGGATTTTGGAGAACTGAGGAATACGGATATTTGGATTTTAGCAAATTCGTCGGCGGATGAGCCGTTAGACGACGCATACACGAATGTAGATGTCCGTACATGGACGGTGGAGGAAGAAGCGATGCAGGCGCTGATCCAGGCGGCCTGCGAGGGGAAGACGCGGAGTTACAGCGGGTATGATAGTATATACGGGATGGATATGATGCACCTGGCTACGCCGGTCAAAAATGCTAGAGGGGAAAATGTCGGCGTCGTACTCGTAAATGGAGAGATGGATTACCGGCAGGGATCTGTTGTTCAATACCAGAAATATATGTTTTTAAGTGTCATCAGCGCGCTTCTTTTTTCCCTGGCCATAGCCGCCTTTTTTTCCCGCCAGCTGGTACGGCCGATCATACGTATTAAAGAGATCGCGCTCCGGATGGCTGCGGGGGAATATGCGCAGAAAACTAAGATCCAGCGCAGGGACGAGCTGGGTATGCTGGCAGATAGTATGGATACATTGTCGGAAAAACTTGTCGAGGCGGAGGAATTCCGTGATAATCTAGAGCAGAACCGCCGCGATTTTTTCTCCAATGTCTCACATGAACTGCGTACGCCGATCACTGTTGTAAAGGGGTATGCGGAGACGCTGGCAGATGGCTATGTGGAGGACGAAAAGAAGCGGAAGGAGTATTATGATCGGATTTTGAACGAGTGTGCCGGAATGGAGCGGCTCGTGTCGGATCTGTTGATCTTGTCCAAAATGCAGAATCCGGATTTTGAATTGGACAAAGAGGTGTTAAACGTGATCGCCGTCATGCAGGATGCGCTCCGCAGTATGCGTATCCTGATGAAGGAAAAGAACATTGTCTCGGTATTGGACTACGAGGACGAGTGTTCGCTGATTGAAGGGGATTACGACCGGATCCGGCAATTGTTTTTGATCCTGCTGCAAAATGCGGTGAAGTATGCCGACGAAAATACGCAGATCCTAGTGGACATCCGGCGGAGCGACGAGTTTATTACGGTGTCAGTGGAGGATACGGGTATACCGGTGCCGAAGTCTGAGTGGGACACGATCTTCGAAAAATTTTACCGAGGAAATAATAACAGAAATAAGGATGGTTCTGGTCTTGGGTTAATGGTGGCCAGACATATTTCCGACCGGCATCATGGAAAGATATGGGTTACGAGCGATGAGGTGGAAAAGACTTGTTTTTATGTACAGATCCCGTGCTGGAAAGAGTAACTTGACGGTTTGCATTGATTTGTGTTATTCTGATACAAACAAAAGAATGATGTATGGATAAAGGAGAGAACAGCATGAGAGGAATTGAAACCCCGATTACAAAAATCCGCAGACAGGTTTTTGCGGAGGTGGCAAAGGTGGCATTTGAGTCGGACAATATCAAAGATGATATTGAGGCGATTCCATACAAGATCACGCCATCTGATGTGCCCTTGTACCGAGATAGTATTTACCGTGAGCGCGCGATCGCCGGAGAGCGTGTGCGTTTGGCGATGGGCATGTCGCTCCGTCCCGAAAACCAGCCGGTACATATTACCAGTGGACTGAGTGAGAGTAATATTGCGGATAAGTATTATGAGCCGCCTTTGATGCAGGTTATTCCGTCTGCCTGCGCCATGTGTGAGGATAATGTATATGAAGTGACAAATCAGTGCCGGGGATGTGTCGCGCATCCATGCCAGGAGGTCTGTCCCGTCGGTGCCATCCATATGGAAAACGGTTGTTCGGTGATCGATAAGAACAAATGTGTGAAATGTGGCAAATGTAAGGCGATCTGTCCTTATGACGCCATCGCGAAAAAAGTACGTCCGTGTGCGGCGGCATGCGGCGTGAAAGCGATTGACAGCGATGAGCACGGACGTGCGCGTATTCATGATGATAAATGCGTGAAATGCGGTCAGTGTATGGTGAACTGTCCGTTTGGCGCGATCGCGGATAAATCTCAGATTTTCCAGCTTGCCCGTTCGATCAAACAGGGAGACGAGGTTATCGTAGAACTTGCGCCGGCGGTGATCGGCCAATTCGGAAGCGATGTGCGGCTTTGGAAAATCAAATCTGCCTTAAAGGAGATTGGATTCGCGGAGGTATACGAAGTGGCATTAGGCGCTGATATTGGCGCGATTACCGAGGCGAGACATTATGTACATGAGGTAAAGACCGGAAAACTCCCATTCCTGCTGACTTCGTGCTGTCCGGCCTGGTCTGTGCTGGCGAAGCAGACGCTTCCGCAGGAGATGCTGGAGGCAGTTTCCAGCGCGTTGACGCCGATGGTGGCCACGGCGCGTTCGATCAAGCAGAAACATCCGAATGCCAGAGTGGTATTTGTGGGGCCGTGTGCGGCGAAAAAACTTGAAGCAGCGCGTGAAACGGTTCGGAGTGACGTGGATTTCGTTATTACCTTTGAAGAGCTGGCGGCCATTTTTGAAGCAAAAGGGATCGATATGGAGGCTTACGAGGCAGAAGAGCCGATCCATGATGCGACTGGTGCCGGCCGTGGATACGGTGTGGCTGGCGGAGTGGCGAATGCCATTGAGAAATGTATCAATGAATATTACCCGGATACGGAAGTGCTGATTGAACACGTCGAAGGGCTCAGTGAGTGCCAGAAGATGCTTTTGATGGCAAAAGCCGGGAAAAAGGATGGATGCCTGATCGAGGGTATGGGTTGTCCTGGCGGATGTGTGGCTGGAGCAGGAACGAATATTCCAGTTGCAAAGGGAGCGCAGGCGGTAAGGAAGTTTGTGAAAGATTCTACCAAACCTCTTCCGCCGAAAGAATATTCGGAGATCGAGCTGCCATAACCAAACGATTGGAAATGAAAACGCAAAGGACGAAACAGTTAGTGGTTTCGTCCCTTTGTTTGTTAGGAAAGATCATGGGAGTCATTGTCTATGAATGCAAAAAAAAGGATAGGGGCCGTTCTGCTGGCGATGGTGGCAGGCATAGTTCCTCTCATAGTCAGCGCATGCTATTACCGGATCGGGTTAAAAGAATATACCTGGTTTTCTGATTCCGATGCGGCGTATGATTTCTTTCTATACTGGAAAGGACAAACGCTCATATTGTTATGTGGTCTTTTGGCGCTCTATGTGGCGGTCCGGCAGATGGCCGGGAAGGGGCATAGGTGGCAGGAACGCATGGAATGGAAGTACCTCGTGCCCCTTTTTCTGTATGTTGTATTGGCGCTTCTGTCAGCCGTTTTATCGGAACATGGCAATATGGCGGTTTGGGGGGGATACGAGCAGTGGGAGGGCGTCATCATCATCACGGCGTATGTGATCGTACTGTTTTTTGCTAGCCTTCTGCTGGAAGGCAGAACGGAGATTGGCATATTTATGTGGATTTTTCTGGTTTTAGTATTTGTGATGTCCGTTTTCAGTGTGTGCCAGTATTTCGGACATGATTTTTTTCGCACGGACGCAGGGCAGGCGGTCATGAATTTTATGATAAAGAAAAAACTAAAATTTACATTTAATTTTGACGTCGGCCGGGTATATGCGACTCTTTATAATCCGAATTATGTAGGATCGTATGTGTCGCTCGTGCTACCGATTGTGCTATCCCTGATCGGTCGGAGCCGCCGGCCTTTGTCACGGATACGCAGCGGACTGGCGGTGGTAACGGCGATGGGGCTTTTCATTATGCTGATCGGCTCGGAGTCTGTGACAGGGTTCATCGGTGTGGTCGCATCGCTCCTGCTTGCTTTTTTATTTGTCATTGTCAATCCAAGCGTAGAAAAGAAAAAGGTGATCGCGGGCGCGGGAATCTGTGCGGCGGTGATCGCAGCGGCGGTCTGTCTGAACAGGCCCGTATTTGAGTATGGCGTGAACAAGATCGTCAATCCGACGCCGAACCAGTTTGCGGTAAAGAGTATGGAATCCAAAGAGGGAGCGCTGTGGATCACGACAGCGGGCGAGGATGTTATGAAGCTAACCTGCGAGGAGAAAAATGGGAAGATTCATTTTGCGGCTGCGGACGGCGATGGAGAGGCGGTGGAGGTGTATGAGGAGAGCGGGAAGATGAAGTTTAGGGATACAAGGTTTTCTGAACTCCAGATAAGGACGGAGCAGACAGAGGCGTTTGTTGTGGAAACGCCGTCTTTTGGGAAAACGTATACGATCCTACCGTCTATCGAAACGTATTCCGGGCCGGGACATTTGCAGCGGGTGTTTTATATCAAGAACCCTTTTGGAAAGACGGATCAGCTGCGCCATATCGAACAGATTGGATTTGAACAGAACCAGCATTTTGGAAGCCGGCGGGGATATATCTGGTCGCGGACATTTCCACTGCTGAAAGATCATATGCTGCTTGGCTCCGGTCCGAACACATTTGTCTATGAATTTCCCAACGACGATTACATCGGGATGAAAAATGTCGGTTACGACGGTTCCGTTGTGACGAAACCGCACAATATGTTTATGCAGATCTGGGTTCAGACAGGTTTTCTTTCTTTGCTAGCGTTTTTAGCGCTGTATGTGGTTTATTTTGCCGAGAGTATGAAAATGTATGTTCGGAAGACGGGATACCGCCGTAGTGACCTGCTGGGAATCGGTATCCTGCTCGGTACATTTGGCTATCTCGTGACCGGTCTTGCTAATGATTCCACGGTCGCGGTGGCACCCGTTTACTGGTGTCTTTTGGGGGCTGGCATAGCGGTAAACCGTTGGAACAAGTTGACAGGAGGAAGTGCAGATGAAGGACAGGAATGTACTGCTGACAGCCATTAATGCAAAATATATCCATTCGAACCTGGCCGTGTATTCGCTGAAAGCAAATGCGGGGCCGTATGCCGGGCGGGTAGGGATCGCGGAATATACGATCAATCACCGGAGGGAGGAGATCTTACAGGGGATTTATGACCATTCGCCTGCGGTGGTCGGGTTTTCATGCTATATTTGGAATATCGGGTATGTGCTTGATGTGGCAGCCGATCTGCGGAGCATTTTGCCGGATACGGTCATTGTACTCGGAGGACCGGAGGTTTCTTATGATGCGCCGTCCGTTTTACAACAGAATCCCTTTGTGGATATCGTTATGGTTGGTGAGGGGGAGGAGACATTTCGGGAGTTCTTGGAATGCTATTTCGATCAGGACAGCGGAATGGAACAGTACAGCCGAATACCGGGACTTTGCCTGCGGGAGGGGAAGAGCGGAAGGGAAGGCGCAGCTGGCGGCGTATATTACACGACACCCAGACAAGCCCTTTCGATGGATCAACTGGTATTCCCCTATACAGATGTGAAGGACCTGGAAAACCGCATCCTTTACTATGAAACGGTGAGAGGGTGCCCGTTTTCCTGTAGTTATTGCCTGTCGTCGATCGAAAAGGGTGTGCGGCGGAGGAGCCTGCCGCTCGTGTTCGAGGAACTGCAGTTTTTTCTTACAAACCGTGTGAAGCAGGTCAAATTTGTCGACCGGACCTTTAACTGCCATCATGAACATGCGTATCGGATATGGCAGTATATCGGGGAACATGATAATGGAACGACGAACTTTCATTTTGAGATCGCGGGAGATCTGCTGCGGGAGGAAGATTTTGAACTGTTTCGGACATTTCGACCGGGTCTGGTCCAGTTTGAGATCGGTGTCCAGTCGACAAATCCGGATACCATCCAGGCGATCCGACGCCAAATGGATATACAAAAACTAGAGGACAATCTATCAATGGTTCGTGAAAACCATAACATCCACCAGCATCTTGATCTGATCGCCGGTCTCCCGCATGAGGATCTGGCATCGTTTTGCCAGTCGTTTCGAGACGTATACGCGATGGAGCCAGACCAGCTGCAGCTCGGGTTTTTGAAAATCCTGAAAGGATCTTATATGCAGGAGATGGCAGAGGAGTACGGAATCCGATACGGAAACCGCCCGCCGTACGAAGTGCTGTCCACGCGCTGGATGTCGTACGATGACATTCGGATCCTGAAACGGGTTGAAGAGATGGTCGAAATATATTATAATAGTTTTCAGTTTCAGGCTACGATGAAGTTATTGGAACTTTGCCACAGCGATGCGTTTTCCATGTTTGAAAGCCTCGGAAATTATTATGAGAGAGAGGGCGGATTTGGCCGGAAACACAGCCGGGTTGCCCGCTATGAATGGCTGTGGCAGTATAGCAGGGAGTATTTTGCAGAGAGGGAGGAGCAATTCCGTCAGACGCTGACGTTTGATCTGTATCTCAGGGAATATGTGAAGAGTCCGCCTGCCTTCGTGCGGAAGAGAGAGAACGAATATGTGCGGTTTGTCCGTGCGTTTTTGGACCGGGAAACGGAAAACCCGGAAATTCTTGGCGGATACGAGGGATATGCGGCAAAACAGTTATTTCACATGGTATATGTGGATGAGTTTACGCTGGATCTAAAAGGGCTGTTCGAAGAAAAGCAGGTGTGGCAAACAGCCCCGTTTTCGCTCGTATTTGATTACAAACATCGAAATCCGTTAAATCACAGTGCGAAGGTCACTGTTCTGCGCCGCTGAATACGTCTGGGTCTTTTTGGATGGAGCGCAGGAATTCCACAAGGGCAGCTTTACGCGGCAGGTCAGAGGCCTCGGCGGAGGCGATCAGATCCTGAAGTTTTCCGTGGTTTTCCGTCATGGCATACGCGTAGGCTAGGGATTTATAATCGGTGGATTTATCCGAACCGGAAGCGATGCACTGTTCATATGTGCCGGCAGATTCGCGGAGCATGCCGGCTGTGCGGTACGCCTTTCCGAGATTTGACAGATTCATTAAGAAAACATTAAAATTTTCGTCATATTCGGATAAAGTCTTGAAATTTCCCGTGCCATATGCTAACTTTAAATCGGTGTTGGTAAATGCGGACAGATCCATCATGGGTTTTGTGAGACAGATTTGGACTCTTTCCTGATAATAAGAAATATTTTCATCCTCGGTTATAGGCATAGGAATACGGTCCTTGTCCGGAGCGAACAGGGAGAGGTTTGATATATCCTTATTTTTCGTGTGGTTTGCTTCGTCTTCACGATCCCAGAATGTACGGGATGCACGCCTGTATTTGCGGGTAGTTCTATGCCGCTCATAGTGGATCCAGGCGCAAAAGATCAAGAAGCATATAAAAATTGAGGGAATAGGAATATTTGAAAACATTTTATTCATCCTTTCAGTATATAAATAATTTAATAAGGAGGTAAGAAACGATGATGAACCGCAAAAAACAGCGAACGGTAGCTGCAATCATCTGCATTGTGCTTATTTTGGCAATGCTGGCTGGAATCTTATTACCTTATGTGGACTGATGCTCCTTTATAGTTTAATACAGGTTAAGAAAATGTGCAAGGGAGGACTTTAATTGCAGAAAAAAGGTTTATTGACAGCGGCTGCTGTTATCATGTTTATGTTTGCCCTGATCGCGGCATATGTATTCTTCAGTTATGGACGGATCAAGCCGGATGACGGAGTGATCTGTGAGGGTGTAAAGGTCGGCCAGATCGAAATCGGAGGCATGTCCGGAGACGAGGCGCTGCGGGCAGTCAATGCCTATATGGAAGGCAGGCTGAACCGGGTCGTAGAGGTTGATGTGAGCGGGCAGATCGTGACTACAACTGTCGGCGAACTCGGATATGCTTTCTCTGCTGGTGAGTTTTTGGAAAAGGCAATGGCTGTCGGGAAGAGCGGGACGATGATCGAAAATTATAAGCAGATCAAAGAAGCTTCCCAGGGAAAGATCAGTTATCCGATCGAGGCGACTTTCGACGATCAGGTTTTGAAAAAATTTGTAAAAAAGAAATGCAAAAAACTGTGTACGGAGGCAAAAAACGCCACAGTGAAAATGAAAGATGGGAATTTTGTTTATACAAAATCCAGGGAGGGCGTCAGTCTCGATGTGGATGAAACATGCCAGCAGATCAAACAGGCGATCGAAGAAGCGCAGGGAGAGGACGTTATTCGTATTACGGCGAATGTAAAGGTAGAGCAGCCGAAAGTTTCATACGAAGCGGCTGCTAAATGTAAAGACAAGATCGGTACGTTTTCCACGACCTTTAGCGCGGGAAATGTAAACCGTTCCAAAAATCTTGCGAATGCGGCCAGGCTCATAAACGGATCGGTTCTTTATCCCGGTGAGACTTTCTCGGTACATGATACGATTTCGCCGCTGACAGAGGAAAATGGGTATTATGAGGCGGCGTCCTATAACAATGGTAAAGTGGAAGACAGCCTTGGCGGAGGCGTTTGCCAGGTGTCGACGACGCTTTACAATGCCGTGTTGCGGGCAGAACTGGAAATTGCGGAGAGAAGTCCGCACTCGATGGTGGTAAGTTATGTGGAGCCGTCGATGGATGCGGCAATCGCCGGCGATTACAAAGACTTTAAATTTAAAAATAACACAGATGTACCAGTTTATATCCAGGGCGGTACATATGGCGGAACGATCTCATTTACGATATTTGGGGAAGAGACGAGAAGCTCGGACCGGAAGATCCGTTTTGAATCGGAAGTAACCGACACGATACAGCCGGGAGCGGATAAGGTGACGTATGATAAGACGAAACCGGAGTCATATATGACGGTGACACAGGAAGCGCATACCGGCTACAAAGCGAAACTTTGGAAAATCGTTACAGAAAATGGGAAAGAGAAAAAAACGCAGATCAACTCCAGTACGTATTCTGCTTCGCCGCGGTATGTAACGAAGGGGTCTATGAAGGAGCCGAAGAATACACCAAAGCCAAAAGAAACGAAAAAACCACGCGCGACAAAGGCGCCGAGTACGAGAGCGCCCCGGCGCGATAATACGGGTGGAGGAACAGGCGCTGCCGCAAATCCGGGGAGCATGGCGGGAAACTCAGGAACCCCTACGCAGGGACAGGGCTCTCAGCCAGGACAGGATGCTGCTGGGGTACAGGATCCGGGAACGGCGCAGAATCCAAGTGCTGGGCAGGGTGACGGGGCGACACCCTGATCAGGAAGAAGGATAGATACGGTATGAAGATCGGAAGAATTTCGGAGATGGTATTGAAGCGCTCGGTTCTGAAGCATATTACGTATAAGAGCAGCCATCTCGTTCAGGGTCCGGCTGCCGGAGAGAGTTTTGGAAGGCTCGCGGTGGGCGAACATAAGGATGTGATCGCTGCGGTTGTTTCCGTGAACGGAAATGTGGAGCGGACAGGCAGACGAGCGTTTTACCGGTTGGCAAATGAAATGGCAGCGGCGGGCGGAAGACTTGCCGGTATGATGATCACGCTGTACCTGCCGGCCGGTGGGAGCGAGGACATGATAAAGGATGTCATGGATGAGCTGGTACGATTGTCTGCGGCGTATCAGGTCGATATACTCGGCGGCCACACAGAGGTGCTGGGCGCGTTATCGGAGCCGGTTCTCTCTTTATCAGGGACAGGTTTTGCAGGAAAGAAAACAAATGTGCGCAGCGGCGGTCTAAAGCCGGGATTTGATCTGGTCATGACGAAATGGGCAGGCCTGTCTGGGGTAGCGGAGCTGGTCGGTGATGAGACTAGAAGCGGGCTTCGCTCGCGGTTTACCGAAGGTTTTCTTGATCAGGCAGCAGAAGGGGTTCAGGTTATGAGCAGCACAGCGGATGCGGAATTTGCGATTGCGCAGGGAGTAACCGCGCTTCGTAGTGTCGGCGCAAAAGGTGTTTTTGGCGCGTTGTGGGAGATGGGAGAGGCGTCGGGGGCAGGACTCCGGGTTGACTTAAAAAAGATACCGATCCGCCAGGAGACGATCGAAATCTGTGAATATTTTGACTGCAATCCTTACCTCATCGCTTCGGACGGTGTTCTTCTGGCAGGAACACCGGATGGAGCGCGGCTTGTTGAACGATTCGCCAGCAAAGACATTCCGGCGGCGGTGATCGGGACGGTGACAGACGGGCAAGGCAGGGTCGTCATCAATGGGGATGAGACAAGATTTTTAGTTCCACCTGCGCCGTAACATGTTTGATCGAACGTATGGGTCGGCGATTGATAGTAAAAAGAAAGGGAGGAGCATATGCTTCAGGAACAGATTTTAAGAAATATATCGAAAAACGCGAGAATGACAGCGGAAGATCTGGCGGCCATGCTGGATTCGACCCCGGAAGAAGTGAATGAAACGATCCGGGAGATGGAAAAAGATGGGGTGATCTGCGGCTATCCGGCGCTGATCAACTGGGAAAAGACAGATAATGAAGTCGTGACGGCGCTCATTGAAGTAAAAGTAACGCCCCAGCGCGGGCGTGGGTTTGATAAGGTGGCAGAGCGGATCTATCAGTTTGATGAGGTGGCGAGCGTATATCTGATGAGCGGAGGATTTGACCTGACTGTGATGATCGAGGGAAAGAGCATGAAGGAAGTCGCGAGGTTTGTTACGACAAAACTGGCGCCGATGGAGTCGATCATGAGTACGGCGACGTATTTTGTGCTGAAAAAATATAAGGAACACGGACTGCCGCTTGTAAAGGCGGCAAATGAAGATGAGAGGATGTTGATCGCGCCATGAGAAATCCACTTTCAAAACTTGTAACGGAACTGGAACCTTCCGGTATACGCCGTTTTTTTGATGTTGCCAATACGATGGAGAATGTCATCTCGCTCGGCGTCGGGGAACCGGATTTTGATACGCCCTGGCACATCCGGGAGGAGGGCATCTACTCGCTGGAAAAGGGCAGAACTTACTATACGTCAAATGCAGGTCTTTTGCCGCTGCGGGAAGCGATCAGTACATATTTATCCGAGCGGTTTGAACTTCCCTATGGACCAGATGAGATTTTGGTAACAGTCGGCGGGAGCGAAGCGATCGACATCGGATTTCGCGCGATGCTCGATCCGGGGGATGAGGTGATCATTCCCGAACCGTGTTTCGTATCGTACCTGCCATGTGTGAAGATGGCAGGCGGCGTACCGGTCCGGGTGTCGCTCGAGGAAAAAGATGAATTTAAGCTCACGGGGGAGAAGCTGGAGGAGGCGATCACGGAAAAAACGAAAATGGTCGTCCTGCCGTTTCCGAACAATCCGACGGGGGCTGTCATGTCGGCAGATGAACTTCGGGTAATTGCGGAGCTGGTGAAAAAACACGATTTATTTGTCATGTCAGATGAGATCTATTCGGAACTGAGTTATCAGGGAAAACATGTGTCCATTGCCAGCCTGCCGGGGATGGCGGAGAGGACGGTCGTGATCAACGGGTTTTCTAAATCTTTTGCCATGACGGGATGGCGTTTGGGTTATGCGGCAGCGCCGAGGGAGATCATTTCCCAGATGACGAAGATTCATCAGTATGTGATCATGAGCGCTCCAACGACGAGCCAGTATGCGGCAGTCGAGGCGCTCAAGAACGGGATCGGGGATGTGGAGCGCATGCGTGAGTCGTACGACCAGAGGCGGCGGTTTCTCGTGAAGGAGTTAAATGAGATGGGACTTCCCTGTTTTGAGCCGTACGGGGCTTTTTATGTATTCCCTAATATAAGTAAGTTTGGTATGACGAGCGA
>Ga0224742_10065_pt2 | contig 20181 bp, 17 predicted proteins | sample LIM_E_Water_Neg_FD_161631 | JGI IMG/M metagenome (GOLD analysis project Ga0224742, IMG submission 161631) | Enriched cells from gastrointestinal tract of the lab mouse from Pacific Northwest National Laboratory (PNNL), Richland, Washington... | ecosystem: Host-associated > Mammals > Digestive...
GGTGAGGATGCGGTTCGTCCAGTCGGCGTTCTGGATCTCGTGCCAGATGATGGCCTCTCGCTCCGCCTCGGTCTGCACCTCGTCCCGGGCCTCGATGGTCAGCACCCGCTCGCGGTCAGCCGTGCGGCGCACAGCGGCGGGAGGTGCAGCAACTGCCTCGCGGCGTCTCCGGGGCCGTGCCGCTCTGGGCTGCGCCTCATCTGCGGGAGCGTCCTCCGGAGCGGGAGTATCAGGCTCCTCACCGGGCGGCGGGGCCAGCGTCAGCGGGTCATCCCCGACCTCACCCTCATCACCCGGAAAGGCATTCGCCTCGCCCCACTCGTGGAGCAGGGCGTCGTACTCAGGGTCAACCGCCTCCGCCTCACCTTCAGGAGGCGCATCGTCCTGGGGAATGTCCCCGTTATCGGGGGGGACATCCTCTGCGGGGAAATTTCCGCTCGGGGCTTCGACGTTGATGTCATCGTCCCGGAAACCAGCGTCAGGCTCCACAGCCCCGTTTTCAGCCACATCGGCCTCCGGGTCAGCGGAGACTCTGCCCCCATCGGCATCATCGCGGGGAACATCCCCGCCGCTCTTCTCCCAAATACCGGCATCGCCGCTGGAGAAGGGATCATCATCGGAGGGAAACTCGGCCGGCCCCGACTCCAGGGCGGCTTCAGCCTCCATCCCGCTGGCGTCAGTGGGGACGCCGGTCTGCTCGGTCAGTTCCTGCTCTTCAGGAATGGGTACAGTTTTCTTTCTCGGCATGTGTGAAATCATTCCTCCTTTTCACATTTCGGTTTTTGTTTGACAAATATGGAATCCCTGGTCGCGGTCACAACCCGGGTTGTTCCTGTTGGTTCCACAGGAGCCTGCGCCGGCCGTTCTGTATCCACCGCAGGCTGGGCTGAGGCAGCGGACTGTTCTTTCTCTTTGGAAGGAGAAGCCGGCCCCTTTGCCTGTGGCGATGGTCTCTGCCGTTTTGCCGAAGCTTTGGACGCTGCCGGTTTCTTTTTCGCCCCAGATGCAGTAGGCGCAGGTGACACCGCTCCCTTTTTGCCCTGCTGGGCTGTTCCCTGCGCTGGTTCCTCAGGTGGAACAGCCTTTTTGGCAGGCGGCTTGGACTGTCTTTTCTTCTCTTGAGCGGCGCGCCAATCCGGGACATGGGAGGAGGCCTTGCTGGGCCGTAGCTTCTTTGCCTCTGGGTGCTTTGAGTAATCGTACTTATCCACCTCCAGTACATTTTTGCCCCGGATGATCACCAGGGCGCGATCCACATCCATGCGCAGCACCTCATCCATCGTCATCAGCCTGCGCTTGCCAACGCCGCTGGTTTCCCGATACTCCGGGGTATAGTTGGAAATGCGCCAGGTTCCCAGCTGCTTGGCCTTGCTGGTTACGGAAATGCTTGCCTCGCCTGTGCGTTGGGAGATGAAATCCGCTGTCAGGGCATCGGTGCAACCAAGGAACAGCGTCACATCGCAGTTGCCCAGTATCTCCTGCCACTGGTTCAGCGGATAGCGGTTTTGAAGTCCTGCGAGGTTCTGGAATACGCAGGACATAGAGATGTTCCGGGAACGGATAACTGAAATCTTCCGGCTCAAATCCGGGATAACTCCGCAGGCGCACAGCTCCTCGCCCAGCACATGGACAGGAACAGGCAGCGCCCCGCCGGGACACTCCTGATCAGCATAGCGCACCAGCCGGATAAACACGAAAGACAAAAACAGCGAGGACAGAAAATCAAAGGTGCTGTCCTGATCGCTGGTAATACAGAAGTAGGCGCAGGGCTGCTTGCCAGGCATCTCCAGGTCAATCTCCGTATGACCGGTGATCTCCCGGATATCGCTGTTCTGGAACACTTGGAGTCGGGACCCAAGGCCAATGATGACACCGCCCCGGACATTCTCGCCAGACTGCTTGAAGATACTGTAGGGTGACTTGGCAGGGTGTGTGACAGGCAGCACATCAAAAAGGGCGTTCAGTTCCTTTTCGCTGCTCTGCGTCAGCAGCTTATAGACTTCTCCGATGTTCTTTTTCTCCTCCGGGTAACCTCGCTCCACATAGAGAACCAGGGCTTTCAGCAAATTCATCTCTGCGTTGTCCCAGAAGTGGTCCCCCTTGGCGCTGCCGGTATTTCGGATGATAACATCGCAGAAAAGCTGCGCCATCAGCTCCTGGCCGTTGATTTCCGCCAGACAGTTCCAGGAATCCGAGCAGGAGGGGGTGACCAGATTGAACACCTTCACCGTGTAGCCCTTATCCCGAAGATATTGGCTGGATTTTTCGTAGAGCTCCGATTTTGGGTCACAGATGATAAGAGAGTGCCGCCGGGCGACCGTCTGGAGGATCATGTTCATACAGAACGCCCTTGTCTTTTTGGAGCCGCTGGCCCCGTACACAGCCAGGTTTCCATTGAACCGGGTCTTCTCCGGGACGCATACCACCTGGCCGTCCAACTCTCCCAGGATGATACCGGGATGCTTGCGGATATTAGGAACCAGGTCTAAAACGCCCTTCAGCTCCTTTTTGGTCATAAAGCCCGCTGTGCCGTAGGTGCCTTTGTTGGAGTAAATCAAATTGCGGTTCCGGTCATACTCGCCGGTTTCGCTGTACCCCATCCGCATGACCATGACAATCAGGACTGACAACGCCCCAACACAGATACCTATGCCGTACAAGCCATACGGAAAGTGAAAGGCGGCGGCGATACAGGTGAAGAAATTGCCGCTTGGAAACTGGGGCGAGGTGCCGAACACGCCGCCCGCCGCCTCCCAGACCTGATAGTTGTAGATAAACTGGCCGATATAACCACCGCCGTAGAGCAGGGCAGTCAGGGCGATGGGCAGGATAATGGCGAGTTTGATGATCTCTTTTCGGGAGATGGAAACACACTCCTTTCTACCGCCTCAAGGTCGAGGCATTGAAGTTGGATATGGGGGCCGAGGCAGCGGCGGTACGCCTCCTCCTGGAAGTCAAAGCAAATAACGATGCCGTCTCTCCCATGAATGGTCAGCGCGTTATCAAAGCGCCGGAGCCGAGGCATATCGCAGAGATAGCCAAAGAGGACGGGGGTATCGTCCTCCAGCCCATCATTCTCTATCGGCAGTCCGGGGTTCGGTGGACAAAGGCCGCTCAAAAGCAGCGTATCCAGAGAGGAGCGAAGTTCGCCGTCACAGAGCAGACGCGCCAGCGCCTCCCCTTTGCGGTCGCTGGGGAAAAAGTGAAAATGCTCAAAGCCGCCGTCCAGCACAAAGTTGTTGTGGGAAAGGCCATCTCCTATGCCCATCAGCGTATCCAGCCGCCCCATGTCCACGCCAAACACAACCGCGTCCACGCCGGTATCCATGTATTGCGCTGAGAGCCGCTGTTGGCAGAGTTCTGTTTGCAGGAAAAATTTGAGCCGCAGCTCGGCTTTGTACTCCCACTTCATCTGGAATGAGCCTGTGTTGTAGACAACAAAAATACCGCTGTCCGTCAACAGGACGCCGGTTGAACGGGAGCCGCGTATCATGGACGATTGCGGGCCAATCTCCTTTACCTCGCGGGAGCTGTAATAGGCCGGCTGAGTGACGCAGGTATGTGCCGGGGGCGGTGAGGGTTGAAACACAGCTATCTTCTCCCACGGGAACACCAGCACTCCCGCATGGTACATCGTGACCAGCACCTCGGCCATTCGGTGGAGGCGCAGGCGGTGGGGGACGGAGTATTTCGGTGCGTTGGTCGTCGTGTCGCCGGTGAAGAGGGGAGCAAACCGCTCTGGCCTGTCAGAGGAAAGGAGACTTTTGGCATCAGCAGTCAGGCGCAGGCCACGAAGGCTGTTTTGCGAGTAGGTATAGACCAGCAGCTCCCTCTTCAGCCGTTTGACCACTTTCTGCTGATACGCTTTCGTGCTGGGGAGGCGGCTTACCAGACTGGTGGGGAACTCGCCGGAGAGGGCAACGAGGGTCAAGAGAAGGTCGGGCAGCGTGTCCGGGGCCGGCAGTTTTTGGGGTTGGTCTGACAAGCCGGAACACCTCCTGTTTTGGCGATCTCAACGCCCAGGGTACGTATAACCTGGGCGTTTTCCCACTTTGCTTATGTGGCTGGAAGTCCTTGCGCCGCAGGCGTTTTGAGCGGTGGGTCAGGGGTCCCAAAATGGGACACCCCAAAACAGCCCAAATGGGACCCCTGTTTTGCCCCTTCTGACTATCCTCAGACCACCTCTTTTTCAGCCAGCCACGCCGGAAAACGGGACGCCTCCATGATGGAGATGCGGGTGCAGTCAACCGCTCCCAACTCCGTTGTGTGATAGACATCGCACAGGGCACCGGTATCGTCTGTCAGGACGAAAGCGGCAATCATATCCTGAATCTGTTTCAGTTCCAGATTGTCGTAGTCCCTGATGCGGTGCTCCGGCAGCACTTGGTCGTAGATATGAGAGAAAGCGATCACACAGTGCTGGAACCGGGGCAGCGGGTGGCTCTTTGCGTACTGGCCCAGAGCCGCCCCCAGCGGCTCCAGTAGGTATTCGCCGCTCTGCCACATTTTGCGCTTCGGAATCAGACCGGGCAGCGTGACCTCAAAGATGCCGTCCTTGCAGCGCACCGAAATCCCCTGCGTGTGGGCTGCGGAGGTCAGATACTCCGCCTTGGGGGTGGTCGTGCTGGCGTAGATTAGGTGACGCAGCCGGCAGGCAATACCCTCCGCCCGGAGGGCAGCGTCAGTGGACAGCACCTCGTAATTGTCCGGGTATCGCTGAAGGTCAGTGGTGTTCATGGCGTACAGTGCGTTGGTCAGACGCTGGATATCATCCAGAATGGACGATATCCGCCGGGAAACGGTGCTTCGGTTCAATGGTTCACCTCATTCTTTTTGGTAGTATTGCACTTGCCCCTCCGGGGATACGGTGCAGTAGCCGCTGGCGTGGGGAATTTGCAGCTCCTCGATCTGGCTGATGTCATCCACCAAGACGAGATAGCGGGAGGGCTGCTCGCCGGGGTCGGAGAGCACATGGGACATCAGTACTTCCTTGCCCTGGGCGGCGTGGATGATCTCGTAGATCTCGCCGCCGGCGAAAAAGATGATCTTGGCCGGGAAGTCGCCAACGGAGTGGTACTCCACCTCATCCATGAAGTCCGCCAGCACCCACACCGCCGCAAAAAGGCCCCGATCCATGTCTTCCAAGGCGTCCGGAGCGGCAAGATAGAACTGCTCGTCCTCGGAGAGCCAGACCCGCTGCTGTTTCACCAGATAGGTCAGCAGATTCCGGATCTTACGCTGCTCCTTAGTATCCTTGCCCGGGTGGAGCCGCATAATCTGTTCTGCGGTCAACACCCGGTACATGGAAATATCCCGCAGAATGGCCGCCGCCTCACGGCCATAGACCTGCTCACGGGTTTTCATCATAGTTTCTCACCTCTAAAATCGTATTAACGCCGCATTAAAAACGCACGGTGGAGCGACCCGGGAGCGGCTTTCCGCATACAGACCGTATAAAAAGCGCCTGCGAAAACGGGGCCCGTATTAACGCCGCATACGCACTGCTTTACGCCACAGGCGGCGCGGCCTGGGTCTTGTCCAATAGCTCCTGCAACTCCCGGCGGTCGGTGGTGATCAACTCCTTCTCCATCTGGCTGCACTTGATCTCCACCGTCACATTGTTATTGTTGGTGCTGATAAGGCCGCTGCCCCGCTCAAAGTGAGTGATCTCCATGACCTCCGCCTCGGACAGGTGGAGCAGGGACTGGACACGCCGGGCCTCTTCATCCTCCAGGTTCAAGAGGATTTTGGTCTTTGCGTTGTTGATGATGCCCTTGCCGTATTTCCCGTCCTCCAGAGCGAAGAAGTCGTTGATGTCCTGGGTGGCGCAGATAGCGGAACCGCCGTAGCCACGGATGATTTTGAAAATCTCCAGCACGAACTCCGCCGCCAGACGGTTGCTGTTGGCACCGATGAGCTGCCAGCATTCATCAATGAAGATGGCCTTTTCCTCGGTGCGATTCTCCTTAGCCTTGTCCCAAACAAAGTCAAGGGCCACAAACATCCCCACTGTCAGCAGGTCGCCCGTCAGCTCGGAGATATCCAGCACCGTGTACTTGTTGTCCAGTGATACATTAGTCTGCTGATTGAACGTCCGGGCGGAACCGTGAACCAGACGGTTAATGATGTTCGCCAGCCGCTTGGTCTCGGCAGACTGTTTCAAGACCTCATAGAGGTCGCCCAGTACCGGCATTGACCGATAGTGGCCGGGGGCATTCGGGTCATCCAGGGTGCTGTTTTCATGGGTGATGCCTTTGAGTGCATAGGTGCGGATCATGGCGTCATCCAGCAGTTGCCGTTCCTCATGGGTCATGTCGGGGATCAGCAGGGAGAAGAAGATGTGGAGTCGCTGGATTTTCGCCGCCAGCAGAGATTTTTCCACGCCGGGGCCGTCCAGCAGTTCATCCACCGACTTGTCCACCTTGCGGATCTCCATGACGTTGATGCAGTTTTTGGAGGCTGGAGAAATCTGAATGAACTCCCCGCCGATGTTGGAGCAGGCCCGGTGGAACTCATGGCCCTTTAACGGGGCCACTATGAATACCTGGATACCCTTGCGCCGCATCCGTGTTGCCATCAGCTGCATAGTGAAGCTCTTGCCCGCACCGGAGGTGCCCAAAATAGCGATATTGGCATTCTTATAGACCCGGGAATCAAAGATGTCCACAATGATAAGGGAGTTGTTGTGCTTGTTTACCCCCAACAGGATACCGTTGTCGTCGCACATCTCATAGGACGTGAAGGGGTAGCAGCTTGCCGCTCCCAGAGTGAGGACGTTGCGCCGGGATCGCTCGTAGAGGTGTTTCTCCAACGACACCAGCGGCAGGGAGGATAAAAAAGCCTGCTCCTCACAAAAGGAACAGGGCTGTACGTCCATATCCTGGCTGAGCAGCAGCTTCTTCATCTCGGCGCACTTCCACTCCAGATCCTCTACATTAGAGGCGGTGATGGTCACCAGCAGATTGAGATAGTAGAAGTCCTCATTGTTGGAGAGGCCGTCTTTCAGGAAGTAGCCGCTGCGGATAGCCCCGTCCAGGTCATCGAAGTCCGTATTGGTGTCGCTGGTCTCCTTGATCTTGCTCCGGTTGATACGGAGCTGTTGGCCCAGCTTGCGGATCATGCGATCCTTGGGCTGGCGAGTGAGGAACATATCCAGGTCGATACCGTCCCCGGCGTTCACCAGCAGACTGAGCCAGCCGGCGGGAACCTGGGCCTTGTAGCCCCCAGATGGAATCAGCAGATAGGCATAGTACACGCCGTCAATGCAGATATGCCGCCCGTGCGACAGGTCGATTTGGGAGGGGGCATAGAACTCATTGACCGGAATTTCCTCCAGCGACCGGCCGGCGGCCATATACTCCGCCGCCACCCGCTTGATTTTCTCGGCGAAGGGCTTATCGTTGCTCTCGGCGCGGCAGAGAATATGGTACAAAACCTCCGCCGTGGCCTCATTCTCATCCTCATGGTTCAGCACGACCGTGTTGCCGCATTGGCGGAGGTAATTTGCCGCCGTCCGGGCAGCGGTCTGGAGGGAGGCGATGGCCTCTTCTTCCTCATGGCCCCGCTTGGTGCCGGGGAGAGGTTCATGCTCAAAGATTAAGAAAAACCTCCGGGTGATGGCCTCGCGGGAGCCAAGCTGTCGAATCAACCGCAGATAGTCCTCCTGCAACTCCCGGCAGTGAGCGTTGGTCTCCTGGGCCAGCTCCCGCCGCACAGTCTGTACATGACGATCAATGTCCGCACGCTTGGTCAGCACTTTAAACTGCACCTTGACTGGGGCAATTTTCAGGTAGCTGATAAAGGAGTAGATGATGTTCCGCTGTTCCTGGGCGCTGCGCAGGAGGAAGTTTACCGGGATAACCTCAACCACTTTCACATAACGGTGGTCTTTGGTGAAAATGACCCCATGCTCAATTTTTTCGATAGGTACATAATCCGCCAAAGGGTTGAGGGGCTTGACCTCCGGGGCCAGAAAGGTTTTGAATTGATCCACCTTCCGGCCTTTAAAGTCTACCTGCAACCGGCTACGGCTTCTGGGCAGTTCTTCTACGTCTTCCAGCCTCGCTTTTTCTTTCCTCTGTGCCCAGCTGGGGAGAAGCCCCTTTTTGCTTTCGCCCTTCCTGTCCAGCACCCGGCGATTGCGAAGAAAACTGAAAAATTGCAGGACGAACTCAGACAGGCTGCCGCCGCCAACCCCAATGAGGGCTAGTAGCACCAGAGGCAGGGCAGTCAGGCAGAGAATGATGATGCGCATGGTGAGGGAGATCTTCAGGTTCAGCACCGGGAAGGCGGTCAGCGCCCCTAAAATGCCTGCCTCGATGACGTTGCGGGTCTTGAACATCCCGCCCAGCAGGGTGCCGCCCTCGATGAAATTGGGCGGGATCAGATAAGTGTCCCGTTCTTCTTGACGCATAGGCTCTCCTTACATTCTGTCCTTCCGCCGGGGCGGGTCGGGCATTTTCTTGACGATCTTCTCCTGGTAGGCCACCGTATTGTCCGAGGCCATGTAGGGCTTGCGCTCCACAGCGTCCTGGGCGTACTGCTTGTACCACTGCGAACCGTCTGCGGTGAAGATCTTCTGAAACTCGCCGGACGGGGCGGCGTACTGATCCACATGGTACATAGCAAAAGGCAGGCCCGTTGTGCTCCCGGCTGTGGTCTCCACGCCGGTGATGCGTCCCCGCCCGATCTCCACATCCGAGTAAACGGGGACATCCCGGGCCGTCTCCTGAATGGCTGTGTACCCCATGTAGGAGGTCAGAGACTGAGCGGCCATATCTCCGGTGATGCTCCCGGCCACCTCGCCTCGGGCTACTGTGCCGATGATGTCATTGGCAAAGCTGCCGCCGGCGGTCAGGGATTTCGAGAAAATAGCGCCGCCCAAACTAGGGAGGCTGGTTTGCGCAGGTTTAGAGTGGTTATGGACTGTGTGGGAACGCTCTGCAACGGAGGATTTCTGCACATTCTGCCTGTCCGTAGTGCTCTGTGTGTTGGTCTGCCGGTCGTTGCTGGTGACGATCACGCCCCCCTGAGCGGAACTGCCGCCTGGGCCGATGGGGGCCGCGCCCTCTCCCTGGGGAACATTGAGGGCAACACCACCATCAGACACGGATATGTTCTCCGCAGCGAAAATGCTCTCACTTTGCGAAACAATGGGCGTTGCCTCGGCGGGGATAGAACTATCAGAAACGGAACCGTCCGGGATAGAACTGTCTACCAGAGGAATGTTCAGCACCGTACCGTTGGCCTGGTCTGCGGCAGAAACCTGCCCATTACTCTGCGCAGCAACGGGCGGAGGAGCGGTATCGGCCACAATAACACCTTCTTGTGGGGATGTGCCGGCTGTGGCGCTGCCTCCAGCCTGGAGATTGACTCCACCGGTGTGAATATCGTTGTTGACCGAAGGTCCCACCCCCGATGGTGCCTCTGGCGCGGCCGCCATTGCTGTGGCCGCCGCTGTAGCCTGCCGTACACTGGACTGGGCGGTGTGGACGGCGGAGCTCTGAGAGGTGGCGGTCTTGATTGCGCTGTTGGTAACATGGCGGCTAGCCATACCAATCAATCCGCCCTTGAAAAAACCTGACATTCCGGAGCCGTTGGCTGTTCCAGCCTTTCCGCTGGAGGCAGCTCCGGCCCGATTGGCACCGGCACCGCCTTTGCCGCCTGCAACCATTGTAACTGCCCGCATAGTGAGCATAGCCTCAGCCAGCAGGGAGCCGCCTGTACGGCCCACGTTGACACCAAGGGTTGCCATGAAGCTGTCGATCTTCTGTGATACCTTGAGGAAAGCCACGGCGCACAGAAACCAGATCAGCACATTCCCGGTAACCTCCGACTTGCTGGAGGCCGCCACCTGCGCCTCCACTTCTGCCTCTGTAACGGCGAAGGCCGGGACACATAAAAAAGCCGCCAGCAGGGATACCAGCAGCAGAATGAAGAATATTTTCTTTTTCGTTTTGAGCCCTCCTTTACAGAGATAGTGGGTTTGCAATAAACGCGCCTACCATACTGACGAACAGCCGCAGACACCAGGCGTTCATGACCAACAAAAAGAGTTGGCCCGCAAACATCCGGCACCAACTTTTGAAAATGTTGGAGGTGGCTTGCGATGCCCCCATAGCAAACGCCACGGGCGCAGTGAACACCAGCACCCCCAACAGGACATATCGCTCCGCCGCCTCACACAGCAGCTTCAGGTAGTTCCATGCCAGCACCAGCAGCAGGATTAGCACAATGAGGGCCACGCCGCCGTTGGCGCAGACCCCGATGATGGTGAGCAGCACCGAGTTAAAGCTGGCGAAGTCCAGGCTGGGCAGAGATGCGGTCATGATCCAGTTGTAGGGCGTTCCACCGATGGTTAGCGCAATGTCCACGATTTGGTCAGAATAGTAGGCCAACAGGATGAACAGGACGGAGCGGATGCTCAGCTTGATGGGGTCCTCCGCCTCGGAACCCGTCCCCAGTCCGAAGTTTTTGAACAGGTTCCAGACCCACAGCAACAGGATCAGCCCGATAGCCAGAGCGACAAGGCTCTCATACATGGTCGCGGCAGCGGGGAAGTATCGCAGGAACACGCTCATGTCGCAGCCCAGCGCGCCCAAAACTGATGTGTTGATCATATCCAGGCCGTACATGATTTGTTCCGCGATCCATTCCACTATGCCATCTAAGATACCCATAGCCCCTTACGGCGTGTACTGGCCGCCGGAGAAGAATGGGGTGACGTAGCTCATGATGAAGCCGAGGGAGTTCAGGATGATCCAGGTAATGATAATGCGTTTCAGCCAGGCCCGGGACTCGTCCACCGTCCGCCCGGAGCGGGAGAAGTTCATCAGCAGCAGGGCCACAGCCGCCGTAACCACAGCGGCAATGGTGGAGATACCAAGGACCTGGGTATAGACGTCCTTCATGACCTCGCTGGCTTTTGTCCAGATGGTGGTGCCGGCGGCAAAGGCCGGCAGGCAGAGCACGGAAGCCATGCACATACAAAGGAACGCCGTATAGAGGATGCGGCCGCAGTCGATGTGCCGTTTCAGCCGGTTCTCCGGCTTTTTGGCAGGGGGAGCGTTTTTCTGGTTCAAATAGATGCCTCCTTTTTGTTTTCCGCTGAAAACGAAAGCGGCGCCCCGCTTTCGGACGCCGCCTGGTTGCTGTGGAGGGACGAAAAAAGGACGCCTCTCAGCGTCCCTCCATAGCCGTTTTCCTTTGTGATTACAGTTTTGAGCATGATTATCTTAACATATATAGATTCCCATGTCAATTCTATAGCCGTCCCGATTCAGTACCAAACCCGCCCAATTTTGTACCACTCTACGCAAGAATGCTATGTGTACTCCCGCAACACCAGTTCCGTAGCCCCTCCATCGGGGGAAAAAGCCAGCCTCTGCACCTGCGGATGGCGGGAATAGGTCTCCCGGATGAAGTCTCGCAGCGCGGTTCCGCCATGACAGCCGTGAATCAAACGCAGACGGTAGGTTCCCCCGCCAGCGCGGCGGAGCAGGGCGTCCACCGTTACCTTGGCCTGATAGGTATTCTTTCCGTGGAGATCCACCGTAACAACGCCCGGCCCCATACACAGCACTCTCCCATCGATCCAAAATCAAGGTTTCTTCACCTTTATATCTATATCATTTTCCACATATTCCACGCTGTTTTCCTCACACCAGCGGATTGCGATTTCCCGCTGGGCCTGGGCCAGATAATCGTACCACTGTTGCTCCAGCCGGTGGTAGCGGATGCCGCTCTTGAATCTGCGGAACGCACCCTTGCCTTGAATGGCGCCGACCAGCTCCTCTTTTGCCGCGCCGGGACGCAGTTCGTCCACAAAATCGGCCATAATGCGGTATTCGTGGATCTCGTACTTGCTGGGGAACGGTAGAAAGCGGCCCGGGGAGTTCTCTATCAACTCGGCAAGTGCCTCATCCCGCTCCCCGGTGATAAAGGGGTCTGCCAGGACCACGGTTTCGCCGGTCTGGGTGTCAAAGTATTCCTGAAAGGCTTCTGAGGCCGATTCTACCGCAAAGATGACCTGTTTCAGATTGATTTTCATAGGTAAAGCCCTCCCTATCGTCCACAGCATTTCTTATACTTCATGCCGCTGCCGCAGGGGCATGGATCGTTGCGGCCGATTTTCTGCTTATGCACCTGCTGGGGCGGCGTACCGCCGGTGATCTCCGCAATTTGACAGAGCAAGTCAATGCGCATTTCCTCGCTGGGAATGTTATCCATAGCCAAAATGCCCTGCCGCAGCTCCTCGGCGTCCATTGTCCCATCCGCCAGGGCCTTGCGGATATTGGGGCCAAGGGAAAGAGATTTTGGTATGCGTTCCTCCGGCGGTATCATTTCCGCAATTTCGCTGGGTGTATGGCCCTGATTGCACTGCATACGGCAGTTATTATGGAAATTATTATAAACGGAGAGGAAGCGATTAACATCGGCCTCGTCATCAAATGGGAAGCCCAACTGATTCACTTCGTCCATTACATCGGAGAAAGGGAGGATGCCAACGCGCATTTTCATGATAAAGTTGGCAAAAACTGCCCGGTCAAAGGAGGTGTTCCCGATTTTTTTGCGAAGCACCGTCATAAACGTCTCGTACTCCGGTGTTGGTTCGCTGTAAAGCATATCGTCATATTTGAGCAGCTCCGTTTTGGGCGGGACATAGTAGGGTTTCCCATGCTGTGACCGCAACACCTCGTGGTAGGTGGACATACCTCCGTCCAACAGAAATATGTCAATGATTTCCCGGTCCAGAGGATCGCTGGGTTTGCCATCCATGTATAGCTCGTCCAGGCCCAGGATGTAGTAGCCCTCATCCTCATGCCGGGCAATCTCGGCGAATGCCAGTAGTTCTTCCTCAGTAAACCGGTTTCGATTCTGTTCTTGAATAATTTCAAAGGCTTTCCTGAGTGGAATGATCCCGTACAGATTTGCCATCGCGCTAAAATATTTGCGCAGCATCCGGGAAACCGTGTCCGGCAGAGGGGTCTCACGGTAGAGCGCGTTCAGCCTGCGCCGGGAGTAGATTTCGGGAAAGGGAATGAGATCATCGTTTTTGCTGTCCGCCATTGTAGATACACCTCCTGTCTGCTAAAAACAGAGAAATATGTGTCTTGTAGTATACCACACATACTGACAGCAGGTAAAGCCATTCCCGCAAAAATAAGAGCAGCCCGTGCGGCAGAGGATAAACCGCACGGGCTGACATCTTTCCATTAGGTTTCTTCCTCAGCCTGCGGAAATACCTCCGACAACAAATCAAGGCAGTCCTTGGAGGAATACCCCCACAGGATGGAACTGAGCACCTCCACCGCTTTCTCCCGCTTGCGGTAATAGGTCGTGCGGCTGATGTCTCGGATGTAGGGCTGGAGCTGCTCAATGATGGCGTTGATATTCTCCACCTGCTGCGGAGAGAGGAAAGTGTAGTACAGAATCCAGTAATACGCCTCGCCGTTCTTGTGCTTTGTCCGCAGGAGCTCCACCGCGCTGTTCACCAGCGCCAGCATCTTCCGGCTCCGCTCGATGCAGCGGGCGTGGTTCTCAATCTGCGTCCCGCTCAGATCGGCGCCGGCCATGTAGACTGACTCCAGAAAATCATCCACACTGCTGCCATACTCACACTCGAATTCCTTTTTCAACTGCTGGATGGACAATTCCATGCTCCAGACCACATCCCGGTATTTCTTCAGCAGCCGCCAGGTATCATGGTAACGGGGGTCCTGCTCCACGTTCGTCTGCATTTTCTTACGTGCCATTTCTGCTCCTCCTGTTTTCACAATAATCATTCCATGAGCAGCTGTTAAATGCTGCCTTGTTGTTGACCCAGCGGGCAAACCGCCGCTGTTCTTCTGTCGGCTCTCCGCCGTCATAGTCCCTATATGGCTGTGCGAAGGGCGTAATGCCCATACTTCGCAGGGCCTCCACCCGCCGGTGGGCGTCCGGAATGTCCTGCACCAGCACATAGGCCCATAGCCGGGATTTTGCAACCCCGGTTTCTTTGAGATATGCTGCCGCCTGCTCCACCACAGGGAGCATGGCGCTGGTATCGCAGGACATCCGCACAAAACGAATCCAGCGGAGCCTCGCCAGCAGTTTGGCCGTCTCTGGCGTAATCAGCCGGGCATCCAGCCCCTGATTGAAGTCCACCCAGACCTTCTGACCTCCCATGCGGCCAATCTGCTCCAGCCCAAAATCGGACGCCAGCACATTGTTGTCCAAAAAGATGATTTCCCGGCTATCTGGGCGTCTGACCTGCTCCCAGGTGGCTGCTGGGTGGATATACCCCTCCTTGCGGGGTACTACGCACCAGGAACAGTTACGAATGCAGCCACGGGTCAGAAAACCAATGGCTTTCGTATAATCCGGATAAATGCTGTAATCCGGGGCTGTGGCCTCCACCTCTGGAGGCAGAGAACGGTAATCCTTGTAGCCTGTCCCGCCGGTGATGATCTCATCGGCGCTGATCGTGGTGGTGAAGTCTGGCGTAAATGTGAACACCTTGGACAGATACACGCGGTCGTAATGCTCAAATCCATTCCACCACTCCACGATATCTCCCTGAGCCTTGTGCCATGCGGACAACCGCATGAGGGCCAGGTTGGGGAACCCATGCCCGTCAACCTCGATCAGACCGATCCTCACGGCATCACCCCCTGAGCCATATCGTGAGCGACCTGTGATGCGTAATACTGACCGATGGTGACAGGCGCGTTGTAGAGCGCCGACAGCGTATAGGCCCGGATGTTCCCTATCAGTGTAGTGTTGTTTGACAGGCACTCCATCACATACTCAATGTGCTCCTTCTCCAGCTTCAGGAGCCGGCTGCGAACCACATCGGCCGGCACATCCTCCTGATTGACCCGGATGGTTTCCCGCCCGGTGCAGCAGGTCTCCACCATCAGCTCCACATAGCAGTCGAGCAAATCCTGTTCGTAGGGCTTTTCCTGAAGCAGCAGGTCGTAGGAGATGTTTTCGCAGATCAACGCTCTGTACGCATCCATCTGATCCATCCTATCCCGCCGTGACCGTGTGCGCCGGGGGTGCGGTGGCGGCGTGGGGGCTGGGGGATAGATAGAGGACTCAGTATCACTCAATTCAGTATCATTCTTATCAGTCTTATTAGTGTCGGGTTTTGCGAAGTCTTGGCCTCGCTGTTTCCGAAGTCTTGACTTCGGTTTTTCAGAAGTCAAGACTTCCGCACCCTCCCGAAGTCCAGACTTCGGAAATTCAGAAGTCTGGACAGGCGGCGTAGGCAGGGTGGCTGGAGGCAACTGCTCCGGCTCCGGCGGCACGGTAAAATTCATGACATAGATCCTAGTGGGTTTCCCCTGCCCTTGCTTACGGCGCTCGATCAGCCCGATCCCATTGGGCTTGTCCAGTTCTTTGAACAGCCGTATGACTTTATCCTTGCCGCTGTCCAGCATCTCAACGGCATCCTCCAGCGTGAAGTAGATGTAGACCTTTCCATCCTTGTCCAGCCAGCCATTGCGGATAGACAGCCCCATGCGATCCAACATCAGGCCATAAAGCACCTTAGCTTCCATAGAAACGCTCTTGAACCGCCGGTCTGTGAACAAGGTCTTGGGTATCCGATAGAAGCTATACTGCTCGGCCTCATTGCCGTAAAAGTAATCCAGTTCCAGTGACATGGTTGACCTCTCCCTTTCGTCCCAAAACGAAAAAAGCCCCCTGACGGATAAAGAATCCGTCAGGGGGCTGCGCTCTGGGAAAATGGACATCATAAAAAACGCCCCCGAAAACTGACATCAATCGTCAATTTTCGGGGGCAAATGGTTTTCTGGAGTACCATGCTATGCGTGCCTGGCGAAAACCTAACCGGCGGCGGGATACGAGTTCTTTCGACTGTCACCTCCTGTCGTATCAAAGCTGTCATAGGTGGACTAAATCAGCGCAACCGCTTGTGGTACAAGGGCTTGCTGGTTTAGTCCTATTATGTCACAGCCGTTGGAGAGCAACTTGTCAATCGCCTCCCGGTTCCATCTGGGTTTGCCGGTAGGGGAAGTGATACCCTGCTTTTCCAACCCAGCAGCAATTTTCCCCAGGCTGTTACCAGCAAGATACTGCTCAAATATCCAATTCACCACTTTGGCTTCTTCTGGATTCACCGTCAATTTACCATCAGGACCAACTTCATATCCATAGCATTTGCGGTGAGCCATCTTGGAGCTGCCATCCTGAAAACCTTTCCGAAGGCCGTTCTTGATTGCTTCACTTTTCTGTATTACATTCATTGCAATTTTCCTCCCCAAAATAGAAATACCGCAGTGAAATCACTGCGGCGCAATAGGTTTAGCATGTTTAACATAAAAAGTTGACAGACTACTCCCCAGGTGTAGTCTGTCAACTTATCATGGTACGGCTGAAGGGATTCGAACCCCCGACCTACTGGTTCGTAGCCAGTCACTCTATCCAGCTGAGCTACAGCCGCATTTTTTGGTCCCCCTCAGGACCTCACTTACTATAGCACAGCTTCGCCGAAAAAGCAAGAGGAAATTGCATCGTTTTCCAAAAAAATTTTATTTTCCCATCAAGCCGTCCGGATGCTCCTCCGGCTGGAGCTTGTACAGCACCTGCAAAATCACCGGAGTCAGAATCGCGGAGGCCAAAATCAGCATAATCACAGCCGGGAAAAACGCCGCGTTCATCAGCCCTACTGCCAGGCCCTTCTGGGCCACAATCAAGGCGACCTCACCGCGGTTCATCATGCCCACGCCCACCTTCAGGGAGTCCCCAGGGGTGAAGCGGCACAGCAGGGCGGTGCCGCCGCAGCCGATGATCTTTGACAGCAGGCCCACCACCAGGAACACCAGCGAAAATACCAGGATGGAGGCGTTAAAGGCGCTCACGTCGGTGCTCAGGCCCACGGAGGCGAAAAACACCGGCCCAAAAATCGTGTAGGAGCTGATATCCAGCCGCCGTTCGATGTAGCTGGAATCCTTGAGCTTGGACAGCACCAGACCGGCCATATACGCGCCGGTGATGTCGGCCACGCCAAAGAGCGCTTCGGCGATATAGGCCATCATGAGGCAGAAGGCCAGCCCCAGAATGGGCAGGCGGCGGGTGTGGGGGTGGCGCAGGTCCATGCGCTCAAAGAACTGGAACACCAAAAAGCCCACGGTCAGAGCAAAGACGAAAAACAGCACCGTGTCCAGAATCACGTCCGTGATGGAGGTGGAGGGGTCCTTGAAGCCGGTGATGACCGTCAGGACCACGATACCCAGCACGTCGTCAATGATGGCGGCGGACAAAATCGTCGTGCCGACTTTCCCCTTCAAGTGGCCCAGCTCCCGCAGGGCCTGGACCGTGATGGTGACGGAGGTGGCTGTCAGCACACAGCCCAGAAACAGCGCCCGCATAAAGGAATCACTGCCTACGCCGTCGATGCCGTAGTAGACGGCGTACAGCCCTGTTCCCGCCAGCAGGGGGACGACCACGCCGCACATAGCGACCATCAGGGCCACCGGGCCGCTTTTGATGATCTCGTCAATGTTGGAATCCAGTCCCGCGCCGAACATCAGCAGCACCACGCCCAGCTCCGCCATCTGGGCCAGGAAGTCCGAGGGCTGGACCAGGTTCAGCAGGCAGGGCCCCACCAGGAGTCCAGCCAAAATCTCGCCCGCCACTTGGGGGGCGTTCAGCTTTCGGGCCAGCAGGCCCAGGTATTTACCGGCAACCAGGATGATAGCCAGGTCCCGGAACATCACAAAGCTTTCCATACTATACTTCTCTCCTTCTCTCCTTCTCTCCGAACATTGGAAATCATAGCGCCATTGCGGGGAAAAGTCAACCGGCATTTGATTCAGATTGTGTTTAGATTTGGGAAGAAGTGCGGTTTATGGGGATTTCACCCTCATCCGTCTGGCCTGCGGCCAGCCTCCCTACCCCCTCTGGCCTGCGGCCATCTCCCCCCTGTCAGGGGGAAGGCTCGAACAATGGCACTTACTGAACTGCACAGTAGTCTCGATCGTCGCACCGATAAGCCTTCCCCCTTGACGGGGGAAGGTGGCGCCGCCGCAGGCGGTGACGGATGAGGGTGAAACCCACGTCTACTTTACGAATTGAAATCATCCGAAAACTCACACTTGACAAATATACAACGAAATGTTATACTGAAACAGTCAACAACGCGTAATACATCAAGGAGGGACACAGCATGGTACCACAGCTATCCGACGCAGAGCTTGAAATCATGAAAATCGTTTGGGGAAACCCGGAGGAGGTGACGCTGTTCCCATACATCCTGGAGGGGCTGGCCGCAAGAGGCAGACCGTGTCAAAAAAACACATTGATCGTACTGCTGTCGCGTCTGATGAAAAAGGGCTTTTTGCACGCAAAAAAAACCGGCCGGCGGAACGAATACACCGTCCTGATTTCCGAGGCGGAGTACCAGACGGCCCAGACCCAGTGCTTCCTGGACAAAATCTATGAGGGGAGTGCGGCGGGGCTGGTGTCCAACCTGATTATGGGCGACCTGCTGGCGGAGGAGGAGTACGAGGAACTGAAGCGCCTGCTGGAGAAAGGGACCGGACCGGGATGAATACAGTATGGACGCTCTTTCTCTCCATGTCCCTGTCCGGGGGACTGCTCATACTGGTGCTTTTTGGGGGAAAGCGCATCTGGCGGGACAAAATCAGCCGTCAATGGCAGTATTACGTCTGGCTCATTGCAGTCCTGCGCCTGCTGCTCCCCTTCGCGCCGGAACCGAACCTGCTGGGGACCGCCTACAGGGCGGTTCAGCAAGCCGCCGTCCAAACCATTCCCACACCAGCCCCGGCCCCGGCTCCAGCCCCGCAGCCAACCCTTCCCCGGACAGAACAGGCCCCGATATTCAGCGCCTCCAGCCAGCCGCCCCAGACTTCAGCCGCACCCCGTCCCCTTGCGGACCTTGCGTCCCTGGCGGCCGGCAATCTCTGGCTGCTCTGGCTGTGCGGCGCGCTGGGACTGCTGCTCCGAAAAATCACCATCTATCAGAGCTTTATGCGCTATATCAAGGCCGGGCTGACCCCGGTTTTCGACCTGGAGCGGCTGGACCAGCTGGCAATCACCGCGGCTCAGGCCGGAGTGCGGAGGCCGGTGGAGCTGTGCGTCAATCCGCTGGTTTCGTCGCCGATGCTGATCGGCTTTTTCCACCCGTGCATTGTCCTGCCCAGGGCGGATTACTCCGCGCAGGAGTTTCAATATATCGCCCTGCATGAGCTGACGCACCATAAGCGGCGGGATATATGCTACAAATGGTTCGTCCAAATCACCGTCTGTCTGCACTGGTTTAATCCCCTGGTATATCTGATGAGCCGGGAAATCAACCGGGCCTGTGAGTTTTCCTGTGATGAAGCGGTTCTTACGAAAATGGGGTGCGCCAGTGCCCGCGGCTACGGACAGACCTTGCTGGACGCGATGGCCTCCGTGGGCCGTTATCGGGAAAGCCTGGGGGCTGTCACCCTGAGCGAAAACAAACAGCTTTTAAAAGAAAGGTTAGGTGCGATCATGAAGTTTCACAAGCCGTCAATCGGCGGCCGGCTTTTGACTGCCGTATTGACTATGTGCGTGGTTTTAGGCGCGGCCTTCGTCGGCCCCTATACAATGTGCAATGCAGTCGGAAACACCTATGCGGCCGGTGTTTCCAAGGCTTCACCCCAAATGGATACCTTGGAGCTGAAGGGAAAAACCTATTATCAGGTCGCAAACGAGGCCCAGCTCAGAGCGATTGGCACGGGCCAGTACGGCATGGACCTGAATTATATGCAGCAGGCGGATATTTATCTGTCCGCAAATGACTGGGTCCCCATCGGAACATGGGACGACCCTTTTACAGGGTCCTATAACGGCAACGGCTTTGAGATCATAGGCCTCACGATGACCGACCCGGACGCAGAGATCATCGGACTGTTTGGGGTTACGAAAAACGCGCATATTTACAACATTACCCTGCGGGACTATGACATCACGCGGGCGGGGAAAAATGCCGCTCAAAAATCGATTGGAGCAATCCTTGCGATTGGACAAGGGAGCCGTTCCTATGACAATTTTGTCTATCCCAAAGAAACAACCGTGACGTTCCCCTGGCTGAATGAAGCGGCGCAAAAGGCATGGCTTACAAAGTTCTATGCGGATGGTGACTTTGCTTCCTTCTCGCTCGCGGTACGCTGGCTGGACAAAAATTCT
>Ga0224742_10090_pt1 | contig 20136 bp, 20 predicted proteins | sample LIM_E_Water_Neg_FD_161631 | JGI IMG/M metagenome (GOLD analysis project Ga0224742, IMG submission 161631) | Enriched cells from gastrointestinal tract of the lab mouse from Pacific Northwest National Laboratory (PNNL), Richland, Washington... | ecosystem: Host-associated > Mammals > Digestive...
GAAGATAAGGTTTCCGGCTTAAGGATGGGGGCAGACGATTATCTGACAAAGCCATTTAGCATTAACGAGCTTATGGCACGTGTAAATTCTCTTATCCGGCGTTTTACATTGTTCAATCCTGTTTCCGGCACAGAAACGGATTGTATGGTATTTCAAGGAATGACGATAGATAACATTAACCGTCTTGTTTTGGTTAATGACATACAAGTGGAACTTACAGGAAAAGAATTTGATCTGCTTTCTTTCCTTGCGGCCAATAAAGGAAAAGTGTTTACAAAAAAGCAGATTTATACCCATGTGTGGGAGGAAGAGTATGCTTTTGATGATAGCAATATCATGTCGTTTATCAGCAAATTACGGAAGAAAATCGAACCAGACCCGGAACACCCTTTTTATATTCTGACTGTCCGGGGCGTTGGTTACCGATTTAACAGGGAGGCATAACATGAGCTTAAATTCATTTTTATTAATTGCTCTCTGTACAGCGCTTTTGGCTGTTCTATTTTTTATTACGAAACTTAGGCGTGTAAGAGGACAATTATCTATTATTGAAGAAGCCCTTGAAGATATAAAGTCTGGTAATCCGAACCGACGGGTTTTGGCGAGAAAAAGCGATATGACAAAGCGTATTTGCTATGCAATCAATGAAATTGCAGTCAAGAACCAGTCACAACTTATCCAACAAAAACAATCGGAGCAGGCATACAAGCGACTTATGACAAGCCTTTCCCATGATGTAAAGACACCATTAGCTTCATTGTTTGGCTACTTGGATGCCGTTGAAAATGGTCTTGTGGCTGGGGAAAAAAAAGAAGCCTATATCCATGTCGCAGTAGAAAAAGCGTGTCACTTAAAACATTTTGTGGAAGCACTATTTGAGTGGGTAAAACTAGACGCTAAAGAACAGGTTTTTCATTTTGAGTTATGTGATTTTAACGAATTGACCCGCAATATTGTCGCAGAGTGGGTTCCAACCTTGGAACGCAACCATTTTGAATATGATTTTGATATTCCTGAAGATGAATATTTTTTACGAATTGACCCTCATTCCTATACCCGCATTCTTAATAATCTGTTTCAAAATGTGCTTATGCACAGTGGCGGCAATAAATTGACTTTGAAATTATTGGAGAATGAACAGCAAGTAGAAATTATCATTTCAGATAATGGAAAAGGTATTTCCTCCTCTGATATTCCGCATATTTTTGAGAGAATGTATCAATGTGACAGTTCACGTTCAGCCAGGGGCAATGGCTTGGGGCTATCTATTACGACAGAACTTGTAAATGCTCACAATGGGAAAATTAAAGCAGACAGCAATCCCGGAACGGGTGCAACATTTACGATACTATTTCCAAAAGCTCTGTAACAGCACAGGGCTTTTTGTATATTCATTGGAGGAAAACATGAAAAAAGCAAGGTTACGGCAAGGTTTTGGCAAGGTTAATGCTATATAATTAGGGATTGGAAAGGAGGAAAAGGCAATGACAATTATCTTTACTGAGATACTGAAATGGAAACGGAATAAGACAGTTTGGGGTATTTTTATTCTTACTGCTATTTTGGGAGTATTTGCGGTTGAGCGTGCCTGCAGCATATCAAGAAGCAGTCCTCTCATGGATAGCTTTGGTGACTTATACACTTTGGCATTTAAGAACCTTACAAGCCTGTTTCTGCCTATTGTGTTGGGGATGTTTGCCACCACATTGTTCTTTGATGAACAGAAAAACGATACATTAAAAGGACTTTTGATTATTCCGATTTCCAAAGCACAGCTTTATTTTTCAAAGATAGCGGTTGTAATCTTTATGTCATTGGGGCTATGCCTGTTTACCTTTGTTATCTGTATCGTTGGCGGCTTAATTGCTGGCGGCTTTACTGATTTGAACACGGAAACAATACTACAGGCGGGGTTATTGTTTTTGGCTGGCGGTGTGCTGATTCCGGTTGCCATGCTCCCAATCATATTTTTAGCAACGCTATCAAAAGGGTACATTTTACCGATTGGGGCTGTATTACTTTATCTTGTGCCTGTTGTGCTTGCCCCGTCCGAGCTTATGGGACTGCACCCCTTGGCGAGTGTTATGGGAATTTATCCCCACATTTCACCTGCCGCTATTGAAATGGTAAACAGTTGGACAGGAAATGCAGTAATAACAGCATCACCGATGACTTGTTCTGTTTCTTTACTGGTTATAGGCATTATTTCGACAATTGTTTCTGTAATTGTTTTACAGAAGAAAACATTTTGAAGAGTTTTTACCAACGATTCAGCAAGCGGAAACTTGTATAACTATGTGATTTAGAAAGACCACGATAATTAAGAAAGTGAGGAAATATTATGTGCAGCTATGTGATTGAAACAAAGCGGTTAACAAAAAAATATGGTGAGCAGACAGCGGTCAATGCTGTTAATATCCATGTAGAAAAAGGGCGGATATACGGACTGCTAGGGCGTAATGGAGCTGGCAAAACCACAATAATGAAAATGATTTTGGGATTAACCCCTGTTACTTCTGGGGAAATAGATGTGTTCGGACAAAATATCAAAGGAAGGGAAAAACGGGTATATCCCCGGATTGGGGCTATTATTGAAACACCCGGCTTCTACCCAAACCTGACGGGTACGGAAAACCTTGAAATATTTGCGAAGCTGCGTGGCACTGCTGCCCCCAATGCTGTAAAAAATGCTTTGGATATTGTCGGACTCCCTTACCGGGATAAAAAGCTGTTCAGCAAATATTCTCTTGGAATGAAGCAGCGTCTTGGTATTGCAAATGCTATTTTGCATGATCCGGAGCTGTTGATTTTAGACGAGCCTACGAATGGTCTTGATCCTATCGGCATTGCAGAAGTGAGAGATTTTATTAAAGACTTGAGTACCGAGCGAGGGAAAACAATCCTCATTTCCAGCCATATCCTGTCCGAGATTGCATTGTTGGCTGATGATATTGGCATTATTGACCACGGTGTCTTACTGGAAGAAAACAGCATGGAAACACTGAAAAGAAAAAACAGTAAATATATACTTCTGCAAGTTTCTGATATTCCGAAAACTTCTCTTGTTTTGGAAAGGCAATTCGGAGTTACAGATTATTCCGTACAGGATGACCATTCCCTGCGGATTTATAATACGTCATTGGATATGGCGGCTGTCAATAAGGCTCTTGTGGTGCAGGATGTGGCTGTTATCAGTTCTCAATTATGTAATGACACATTGGAGGACTATTTCAAAAAAATTACAGGGGGAGAAGGCATTGCTTAAATTGATACAGACAGAATTTCTAAAACTGCGCCGTAGAAAGTTTATCCTGTTAATGCTGCTAGCAGCTCTTCTCATGCCATTTCTTGCAATCTTTTATTTTAGAGGTATTAGGGAGACAGGCATAGATACAATACAATTTTATAAATGGACTGCTTTCAGCTACACGCCTTGGATTATACTTCCTGTCGTATTGGGGGTATTTTCCACTATGCTTATGTATGATGAAAACCAAAATGATATGCTTAAACAGTTGTGGATTGTACCGATTAGCAAGGCGGAATATTTTTTTGGTAAATTTATTATTGTACTGTCTTATTCCATTTGTTTTATGTTGCTTACAGCCGGATTGTCTGTGATTTTTGGTATGCTTCCCGGTTATATAACATTTGAATGGAGCAGTTTTTGTTACTTGCTAAAAAAATGTATGGAAATTGCTATATTAACCGCATTCGCCATAATGCCGCTTTTGGCGGTTGCGGCTGCTGGAAAAAGTTATATATTTCCAGTATGCGTAACGCTGGTTTATACGTTCCTTGGTTTTATTCTGCTTATGGTTAATATGTATCTGCACCCTCTATCCAGTATGAGCGCCATTGTCATGCGTGATATTCCCGGTGTAGTTTTGGCACAAACTCTTAATATTCCGGCGGCATTAATATGTATTACTATATGGTGTGCGGGTTCAGTGGTGTTGGCTATATTGGCTTTGGGAAAAAGAAAGTGAGGTGGATAGTATGAAACAATTACTTTGGGCTGAACGCCGAAAACTTCGTCATTCTAAAATCGTTTGGATTGCTGTCTTTGCAGTGGTTATGATTGCTGTTATTGTCTTTGCAGAGGGGCAGTTTGTATTTAAGGGTTCACGATATATAGATGGGGCTGGCTGGTTTATGACTGCCGCACAGTCTTTGGCAACCTTTTTTGTGCTTCCGGCTGTCATTGCATTGTTAGGCAGCTATATGATTTGCCGGGAGGAACAGGAGGATACTCTGAAATCACTGCGGCTTGTGCCAGTAGATGAAGCGAAACTGACTGTTGTTAAAATGATCGTTGCAATGGTTTTCAGTATTTTGATTTATCTTCTGCTGTTTGTAATTACTTTTGCGGTTGAAGCTATAATGCATTTCGGAACATTATCTATTCAGACAGTATGGGGCTTCCTTTTTACCTATTTTGTAAATGGTATTGGCGTATTTCTTGCTATTTCACCGATTGTGGCATTAGTAGCCCGTATAAAAAAAGGGTATTGGCTTGCTTTGGTATTTACTGAAATCTATTCCTTTGCCGGTCTGTTTGCAAGTATGTCTGAAACTCTGAAAACTGTTTACCCGATTACTGCGGTGTTCCAGCTTTCAGGATATTATGAAGCAACAATCGGAAACAAAGCAGCCAGCTTAGTTATTCTGATAGTTTGTATGGTTCTTGCAGTTTTAATTTTGAACGGATTAAGCCGTAAAAACAAAAAGAGTATTTATTAATTGTGTAAAATATCCGTATTGTAAATCTGCCGTACAACGGCAAAAGAAAAAAGCCGTTGTATAGCAGACATATTTGGGTGCATTGATTTGCAGACAGCACTGCGTAGTCAATGGGATAAATGTCAGAAAAATAATTCTCTGTTTGCTTCTCCCTCAATTCGCCGTCCGACATCGGAGGATATTTTCTATGAAGAAATATTTAATCGTCTGCCAAAAGAAAAACAGTCGGTAATTATTGGGAGGAAAGCTGACTTCGCACAAAAGGCGGAAATAAGGCTGTAGAATGAGTTTTAAAGAAGAAAATTACCTAAATTGGCGAATAGAAATGACAGGGCTCTGTATCATGCAGGGCTTTTCTTGTTTGTGCATTATGATAAAAAGAAAATACGAATGAGTGGGATTTCACCGTAGCCGGCATTCGTGGCAAAATTCAGCCGTATGTGGCTGATTCCGAAAGATGCCCCAAAACCGGCGGATGGGAGAATGAAGAAAGGAAGGAGAGGGTAAATGAAACGGCTGTTTTTACTGGAGGATGATTTGAGTCTGATAAACGGGCTTTCTTTTGCCTTAAAAAAGCAGGACTATGAAATAACGGTTGCCCGCACTACTTTGGAGGCAGATGCATTGTGGGAAAAGAAAGAATATGATCTGGCTGTTTTGGATGTATCGCTTCCTGACGGCTCCGGTTTTGATTTCTGCAAAAAAAATAAGGCAGACATCAAAAATGCCCATTATGTTCCTCACTGCCGCTGATGAAGAAACAGATATTATCATGGGGATTACTGCTTTTTGGAAGCATTTTGTTATGTATTTGCTTTTTTATGTTGGCTTCGGCGTTGCTTATAGGTTTTGGAGTTAGAAATGCGGCAGCTTTTATGATGATTTGCTTTTTGCTGATGAGCGCCGCAATACTGGCGCTTTTGTTTGGATATTTCAGAGAACAGCATCAAATCATGGAAAATGCCATATCGCAGATTACAGAATACATATCCGGTAACAAAGATGTTACGATTGAATGTAATGATGAGGGCGAATTATACAGATTGTTCCATGAAGTAAATTCTCTGGTTGCTATCTTAAATGCCCATGCAGAGAACGAAAAAAGCGCAAAGAAATTCCTGCGGAATACCATATCTGATATTTCGCACCAGTTAAAGACACCGCTTGCTGCCCTGAATATTTTATATCGGGCTGATACAGGGCGAAGCGGAAGAACAGGGGACAGCTCAGGAGTTTTCCAGACTTTCCGAACAGGAACTTGACCATATTGAAGGACTTGTACAAAATCTGTTGAAAATTACAAAACTGGATGCAGGCACGATTGTGTTAGATAAGTCTCCGGAAAATGCACCTGCATCTCAATTTTATATTCGGTTTTAAAATGAGAACAATCTGAAAAAACGATTGCCTGTATAAAAGAACAATATGCACTCACATCTGAAAATATTGATGAAAACACGCCTGTTTTGAGCCTGTTAGGAGCGAGCAGCGACGAAAGAGTAAATGAATTTTATCCTTTGGCGATAGCTTGTTTTGTCATTATACTGATTGCAGGAATCTTTATGATTTCAAGCTACATGAACAGTAATGTTGCACAACGGACAAAATTTTTCGGAATGATGCGCTGCATTGGTGCAAAACAGCAATTCCTATTGGTTGCGCATTAGGTATGGTAACTTGTTGGGTATCGTGTCTGATATTAAAATTTATCGTAAAAGGCGAATGGGTAGATGGGAAGCAGGCAGGTTACAAAAATGATAACTGCTGAAGCCGCCACATACGCTATCTGCGGTACGACTGTTGGAATTATACTTGGACTGTTGCTTCATTATCTGATTTACGCGAAGATTGTTATTACTCATTTTGGCGGCGCATGGAATATTCCTTTTCGCACTATTGTCATTGTATTGTTGTTGGTTGTTTTTTCTTGTGTTATATCAGTCTGTGCGCCGGCAAAACGTATACGTAATATGCAGATTACAGCAACGATTAACGAGTTATAAGATTTTATCTTAAATGCTCTGCTCTACGGGTTTATTAAGTATTTGCAATGGACATACAAGAAACACGCACTTGTTATCGGTCTGGCGGCAGTTATTATCGTAACAGCAAAATGACTGCATGGTTGAAACGTACAGATTGCAGGAGAAATAAAATGGACTTTCTGATAGAATTGATTGCAAATTTCATTGGGAACCTCATAGAAGAAATTCTGATTTCATTACCTTTCACAAATAGTATTGTGGCAAAACGAAAACACCGTAGAAAAAATAATCTGTTTGTGAAAAACGAATATTGACTAATCTGCCGCACGACGGCAAAAGAAAAAAGCCGTCGTTCAGCAGACATGTTTTAGCGCCTTAATTTTACGGTGGCTTTGAAAACGGGTGTACCGCAAGGAAGAAAGAAACTTCACTGCGGTACACCTTTTTTAATGGTGCGAAATTTGTCTGATTTTAGCTTTTGTTGCAGTTTATCCGTTGCGTATTTGTGCGCAAAATCTGGCTGGAACGGTTCCGCTTTTGGAAGGGGATTCCGCCTGGGGTTACTGCTTCATGGAGGGTTGTTTTGAGAGCATGGCTTTCTGTGTATCCCACATCTGCTTCATCAGCTTTTTCACTTCCTCGACATGGGCTTTATACACGTTTCCTGTTACGTTCATTCGCCTGGCGATCTGGTTTAAGTTGCCGCTGATTTTTCCGAGTGTGTAGTTGTATTCCCGCAGGTCTGAATCTATTATAGCGGCGTGAATGGAAATGCAAGGAAATTTGCGGAGAAAATGGTCTCAGGCGGAGTGGATGATGATATCCGTGCGGAAGCCTGGAACACATATCAGGGTTACGCTAAAGTCAGGGCAGCCAGTATGTTCTTTGGATAGTCTCAAAAGGAACGGAATCAGCTATTGATTATGAAGGCGGTGAGATTATCATCATCAGCACATAACCTGCTTGACTTTCAAATCTTACTATTGTAATATTTAAATAAATCTTACCGTTGTAAGAATTAAAAACAGTGAAGAAAAGAAAGAGGACATTTCCGGTACGGAACTGGGGTGGTTTGCCATTTTTACAGCAGAGAAAACAGAGAAAAATCCGATTTTGATTGTAATCATGGTGGAAGATGTAAAAGGGAGATGAGGAAGCGATTATGTTGTTGGAAAAGACAAACAGGTTTTGGAAAGCTGGCTTAATTGAAAAGAATAAAAAAACTCTCTTATTTGCAATGATAATACTGATATTGCCGATAATGACGGGGGGCAGCGACGAAACACCGGAAGTATCAGATATTGAGATAACACAGCAGGACAGTGAAGTATATTCTTTCGATAAAAAGGATTCTGCCAGTACAGAGCGCATAGCTGAGATTCTCAGTGATATTTATGAGGAAGCAGTAGATACGAATACATTGGGAAGCCTGGATATGATGCGGCGAATGGTTGCCAGACTTAATGAAAATGGTTATGTGGCTGTTGACAGTGGGAATCGGGTTGACATGGCACATGCAGAGCAGGCGCTGGCGTTTTGCAGGTCAGTAGATGAAAAAGAGATGGATGAATTGACAATTATAGTGGTTATGGAGATGGGGATTCGTAAATTTGATTTGAAAACAGAGGGTGGCAGTGTAAATATTGTCAGAGGATATTGTCAATATGACCAGAATGGCAGTTTGCAGAACAGAAGTACAGTAAGCTATCCGGCGGACTTCTGGCAGTATACAGAGGAAGGATATTTAATCTTTGAGGGAAGCTACTTTTCAGATGAAAGTTATATATTGACATTAAGCGACACACCGGAACATACGATGCTTCGGATTTTGCCTTTGGATGAAAAGTGCAGGGAGTATAACAGAAAGTATATCCTGCCAGTTGGTTATGAACAAAACAACCTGTTTCTCTGTAATTGGAGCGAGGACGATTTTAGGAATTTGGACTTTTACGATTTATTTGACAGGTTCTATCCAATGATACACAGCCAGCCAGTGCCTTACGTGGCGGATGAAAATTTAGGAGTCGGAGCTGTTTACCAGATACCGGGAGGACTATTTGAAAATGTGATTGGGGCATATTTCAATATGGACAGCGAAATACTCCGTTCAAAAACAACATATATTCCGGAACTAGCCGCCTATGAGTACAGACCACGAGGTTTTTACGAGGTGGAATATCCGGATATTGCGTATCCGGAAGTAGTGAGTTATACGGAGAACGGGGATGGGACAGTTACGCTTCATATCAATGCAGTATATCCAGGTGGAAATATGTCTAAGGAGTTTTCACACACAACCGTAATTCGCCCATTAAGTGAGGACAGTTTTCAATATGTATCAAATGAGATAATCTTACCAGAAGGAGTCCATGATATTTGGTGGCATTCCAATCGACTGACGGAGGAAGAATGGAAAGAGGTCTATGGAGGGACTTGAATAGTGGAAGATGTAAAATGGCTTTTAAAAAGGTATGGTTCTTTTATTGTGTTAATTGTAGTCCTTGTTATAACAGGCAGTATTGCTTTGGGGAAAAGAGATACGGAAAGGAACACAGAGGAAGTGTGGGAACCTCTGGTCGTAATCGAAAATACGGAAGCTGTAAAAGAAAATGAATCAGTAGAATGTTTTGGGGAAGAGTTCCCAAATCCTGCCGAAACTCCCATAGGGGAGATGTCAGAACCTGTCAGTATACTGACAGCAGAAGAAGAACAGGGTTTGCAGGATGAGGCTATGTCGGCAGCGGAGCAGTGCATGGAGCTTTATAAGGAGATTGAAATTGCATATCCTGAAACGGAGTATTCCGGGATTGAGAGTTTTTCCGATAAACAGAGAAAAGATGTGGTAAAGCTGTTGGGAGAGCGAGGGTTTGTAAGTGTTTCTGATGATATAAACATGGAAAACTATCAAAAAATGGAGGAGTTTTATTCTGCTTATATTTCCGGCAGGGATGCGATGATTACAGTGTTTGATGTGCGCAGGGAAGGGAATATAGGTGCGCGGACATTTATTCATAGAAACGGAAAAATACAGTCCTTTTATGTGTCGGTAGGCTGGCGGGAAGGCGGCATACCGGAAATAAAGGGTTTTGGGAGCAATGATCTGGAGGAGATAAGGCTGACAGAGAAAGGGTATTTTATTTATACAAATACAGAGACAATCGCACATGGAAATCTGCGGGAATATTACAGGGTAAAGCCATTATCCGATGAATGCAGGGAGCTGACAAGAAAGTACATATATGGACTTAGCTTCGTGAATTATAATATGCTTGTAACAAACTGGGACGCTGACAATGTGGAGGAAATTTTAATGCCCCGTATGTTTGAGGATATATACCGGATATACACAAATGAGCCTTTCAGGGCAGAGGGCGGTCTGATTCCTGCAGAGATTTATGAGCGTGTTATGACCACCTGTTTTCCGGTATCCGTAGAACAGGTGAGGGAATATTGCGGTTATCATGCAGATGCGGGCGGTTATGAATATGAAATGATATTTGCAAGACAGTTTCCGCCTTTTGGAGAAGTGGTAGATTACAAACAGGGTGCGGATGGGACAATCATACTTTATGTAGATGGAGTCTGGATAGATTACAATTCGGATTATGCTTTCACAAATCAGATTGTAGTCCAGCCATTCCCGGATGGGACATTCCGGTATCTGTCTAATACGATTGCACAAAAGGAACTGGAACTGCCACAAATAGGAAAATGAAAGAAAGGGCATTGGGATGTCAAAGAAGAAATTTATTTCAATGATTTGCCAATCATATTTTTATTGTTTCCCTCCCGACTGACGTCTTGATGGGTTTTCTCATCAAATGTCTGTCCGTGCAGGCACGGCATCCATTTTCCTCGTTATTTACCATATACCCATATGGGAAAGGATGGAGAGGGAGATTTCTGATGCTTTACCGCCTGTGGCATTTTCTGCGGCTTGGATGTTGGTGGCAAAAAAGTATGTGTTGCCAGCAGTTTCAAGTAAGCCCACAAACCAGCCATTTACATCTTGACCGTCTACACGTCCGGTTCCGGTTTTTCCGTAAAAGTTTTTGTCTTCCGATGAAAAAAGGCAGATAGAATTTTTTACAGCATTTATATTTTCCGGGGCAAAGTCGAATCGGTTGTTGTGCAGGGAGGTTAAAAGTTCTACCTGTTCTACCGGAGAGATTTTCAATGCGCCCTGCATCCAGTATGTGGAAAGATTTGCATTTACAATCTCATTCCCATATCCGATTTTTCGGATATAATCCTGAATGGCAGATGAACCGATCTTCATATCTATTTCCTCAAAATACCAGTTGACGGAGGATTGCATGGCAGAAAGTAAATCCTGATTTCCGTTCCATGCTTCAAAGGGATGATTTGTCCCGTCCCATGCCATGAAAGAATCATCTGGCGCAATCACATCTTCTTCCAGTCCAAACAGCGCATCATAGATTTTGTAAGTAGAATTTGGGGCTGTCCTTAAAGTGGCTTGTTCCATATCATAGACCTTCCATGTATCGCCGTTTAAATCATATAGTACAAAACTGCCCTCATATCCACTGAACCAGGCAGACAGGTCAATCGTGGAAACCTTGTCGGAGGGAATATTCCACTGATACCGGTTTTGCTCTGAGGCATAAGTGGAGAGCATTGGGGCAAATCCGGAAAGAATAACGCCAATCGTGACAAATGCAGTAAATCCCTTTAATTTTCTGAAAGCAGAAGGCTTTTTATAAGAGGAGATATTAGCAATTCTTTGTTGCATCTGCTTCATGTTTCCGCTGATCCCGGCGGCAAAGGGGAAAGGCGTAAGTGAAACTTTCTCCGCAAAATTGATAAGGGTATTCCCGTAATCTTCATAATCGCTTTCATCAAGTAATTTCAGGACGGATGTATCACAGGCAACCTCCCGTTCATTCCGCATTTCTTTTAGTGCATACCAGACACAGGGGTTATACCAGTAGAGAACGCCAAAAAAATTCATAAGATAACTTGCCAGTGCGTCTTTGTGCCTGTAATGTTGTAATTCATGCAACAGCATATACCGCATATCCGTAGCATTAAAATCCGATATGAGGTGGATGGGAAGATAAATGCGAGGGTTTAATAATCCTACAATAACGGGGGATTTCAGGAAGGCGGTGCTGTAAACGGGAATATTTCTTTTTATTTTCATTTCCCTTAAACAGTTTTGATATAAAATACGGACAGTCTTGTTCTGCAGGGGAAGCGCAGAGTTTTTCATGGCGTTTAACCGGGATACTGATTTTATCACTAATAAAATCATAGCCAGAATGCCAGCCAGCCATATACCACAAAAAATCAGTCCAATAATGGAGGGTGTTTTCCTGCTGACGGACAGTGCAAAATCATTCATCTGATTTACAGCGCCGGACGTATTTGGATTCAGGACGCCTTCCGTAATCGTCCCCTTTCCTGATGACAACGCATTTTTCCATGCGCCAAGCAATGCGAGAATCTGCGTAAAAGAAGCCGGACGAAAGGGAACAAATGGGACTGCAAGAATCCCAAGCAGCAAAAACCATAAATTGAACTGCATCCGGCTGGTTAAATAATTTTTAAATGCCCGTTTTACGATAATAAGAAAACCAATGATGATACAAATAAAAATATTACATAGGAAAAAGCGTATTCCAAAATCTGCCATGTTAGTTCCCCCTGTCTTTTGAACCCTTTGCGAGAAGGGAACGAAGCGTGTCAATTTCTGATTCGGAGAGTTTGTCATCTTCGATATAGGCAGAAAGCATTGCTGTAATATCTCCGTCATAATAGCGTTCAAGAAAAGAGTGGCTTTCCTGACCGATATATTCTTTTTCTTCTATTAAAGGCGTGTAAACGAAAACCCTGCTCTGCTTTTCATAGGAAAGCGCCCCTTTGGTTACAAGCCGCTTTATCAAGGTCTGTATTGTCTTAGGACTCCATTTTGTAGTCTGTGTTAATTTTTCGGTGATTTCATTGGTACTGACCGGTGCGTGTTTCCATATGACTTTCATCACTTCAAATTCAGCTTCTGAAATTTGTGGCAATGTTTTCATCTGCAATCCCCCAAATCTTACGATGGTAATATAAATTACAATGTGAAAATAAGGAAATGTCAATTTTTCGATAAAAAGGAAAGTATAAATTTAAAAAGTAATAACTTGCGGACGGAATATAACATACAGGAAATTTCCGCACATCGAATTTTTTACATTATTGTGAAACTATCACGATGCATGTAGTGTTCCATTAAAAGGATACAAAACGTGTTTGACAGATGAAGTACACAATAGTGATTCATATATGCCGTTATTTCCTGCGAAATGATATTTCCTCACCCGATGTTGCGAAGCTGATACAGAATTGCATATCTTTGCCTGAAAAGAAGTCATTAAATCAGTGTCTTATCACAATGGCATTGGCCAGTGCGCCGCTCCATCTTATTTTTCTGATTTAACAGCCCACAGGCGAAATACCTGTTCAGCGGTATCAGCCAGGTTTTCTTTTGCGTTTTGCGGGTTCATGGCTTCTTCCAGGGAAGAGATGCGGCGCAGAATCGGGAAGAAAGCATCAATGCCATTCTTGTTACATTCAGTGGCTTCTTTTGTGACGCTTCCGGCAAAGGCGAGCACCGGTTTGTGATATTTTTTAGCCAGCCTGGCCACGCCAACGGGTGCTTTCCCCATTGCAGTTTGTCCATCCAGACGCCCTTCACCTGTGATGACTATATCAGCATCCTTAAAGTAATATTCAAGTCTGGTTTCTTCCAAAACGATATTGATTCCCGATTCCAATGTAGCATTTGTAAAGGTCAGAAAAGCAAAGCCCAAACCGCCGGCTGCACCTGTTCCGCTCTGTTCCGGATCTGCTGAGGGAAAAATATCTTTGGCAAGAACAGCATAATTTTTAAGCCATTCATCCATTTGCGTGATTATGTCAGGAGTAGCTCCCTTTTGAGGGCCAAAGACTGCACTGCATCCCAGATCTCCGCACAGAGGATTAGTCACATCGCAGGCAATCCTAAATTCGCAGTCACACAATTCTGGAATGACATGACTGGTATCTATGGAACTGAGGTGTTCAAGTCCCTGCGCCCCAAAAGAAACCTGCCTGCCCTCTGAGTCCAGAAAATCAAAACCTAAGGCCTGGAGCATACCGATGCCGCCGTCATTGGTAGCGCTTCCGCCGATTCCTACAAGAAAGCGTCTGCAACCTTTTTGAATGGCATCCTTTATTACCTCACCTACGCCATAGGTGGTGGTATAAAGTGGGTTTCTGCTTTCTGCCGGAACAAGTATAATTCCGGCAGCACCGGACATCTCGAGAACAGCAGTGTTGCTTTCCTCAATGATTCCATACTCACAGATTACCGGGTTTCCCAGAGGACCCGTTACGGTGACGCTGTGCCTGCGCCCATTCATTCCGTATATAAGAGCATCTACTGTACCTTCACCACCGTCTGCCAGCGGACGCACGGTAACATTTGCATCAGGAACTGCACAGTGTATGCCTTTTGAAATTGCATTGCCCGCCTCTATGGAAGTAAGGCTTCCTTTTAAAGAATCAATTGCTATAACTATGTTCATTTTATCCTCCTGTTAATTAGGTTGTAATGCAATAATTATATCAGTTTTAAGCAATAAAAGAAATAATCTTCCTGACTTTACCAGGATAAACTTTGAGATTTAAACTGGCACTAATTGGCAGTGATAGCCATTTCGCGCTTGTATTCTTATCATCACGAAACGTAAAATTAAGGGATGGTCTTTTTGTAGCTCTCATGAATAAAGTGCAGGAATTGGAGGGAATTATTCTGGATGCCATGGATCTGCCTGGCGGTTCTGTTAAAGTTGCCGACCGCTTTGCGCAACAGTTCGTTACCGTGGGGGATGGTTGGTTGATGGATTATTTTGTGAAATTCGCCATAGAATATGATATGATTATTACGCTGAATATTTTTTGAGGAAGGAACGAGTGATAAAATGGCGGGAATTTCACTATTATTGCCTAAAGAAGAAATGGTTAAAACTGCTAAGCATTATGTTAAGAAAGAAGGATTAAATGTAAAGGAAATTCGACATATTGTCAGTGAGAATGCAATCAGTGAAGCCAGAAAGGCCGTGGCAGAGGGAGCATCTGTGGTTATTGCCAGAGGCTACCAGGCTCTTGTAATTAAGAATTATACGAACATTCCGGTTATTGAGATTACGCTGACAGGCCAGGAAATTGGCATGATGGTAAAGAAAGCAAAAAGTATGTTGGGAATTCCAAGGCCTGTCATTGGATTGGTAGGCTTTCAGAATATGTATTCCAATGTAGATTATTTTGACGAGTTGTTTGATGTGGAAATGCGCCAGTACCTGATTAATTTTGCAGATGACCTTCCCCAAACGGTGGAAAGGGCTGTGCAGGATGATTTGGATATTTTGATTGGAGGGGATGTTGCAATTATGGCCGCCCAGAGAGCTGGTCTTCCCTATCTTTTCGTGGAATCAACCTTTGATTCCATCCGGGAGGCTATCAAATCGGCGGAATCAGCTATTTATGCGGCGCAGGTGGAGCAACGCTATGTGGCGCAGATAGAAACTTTCCTGGACAACTCCCCAGATGGATTTATCAGGATTAATACGATTGGCGTCGTAACTAATACGAATCATATTATGCAGGAAATTCTGCAGAGCAGGGAATCGGATATCCTTGGCAAAGAACTCGCAAAGCTGATTCCTGGTATTGATAAAGCGGAGATAGAAAATGTGCTGGACGGCAAAAGCGAAATGTATTCCAGCTTTATCAGAATAAAAGGTAATTCCGTTGTTATCATGCTCACGGCTGTGAAGGTGGGGGAGATGATTGACAGCGCCATTTTGTCCTGCCATCTGGTGAAGAAAAAAGAAAAAATAGAAGCTGAAAGAATACAGGAAATGTATTTAAACGGCTATGTGGCGCATGTGGAATTTTCGAGTCTTGATGGCAAAGACAAGGAGATGAAGGAGTGCGTAGAACAGGCAAAGATATATTCTCAGTCCTCTAATCCAATTTTGATTGTTGGTGAGACGGGGAGTGAAACTACGGAATTTGCAGAAGCAGTCCATAACAACAGTGTGCGGAAAAGCGGCCCGTTTGTCAGAGTTAATTGCAGCAGTATGAATGAGGAGCAGCAAGAGAAAGTCTTTTTTGGTGTGAAAACAGAAAACCGAAAGAATGTGGAAAAGATGGGGGCGGTCATCAAGGCAAATCATGGTACGCTTTTGGTGGAAGAGATAGAAAACCTTACCATGAGTCTTCAGCGCAGGCTGTTTGATATGATACAGAATTATTCGGTGGAGGACTGCGGAACAGAAAGTCTGGGTGTGGTGGATGTGAGAATAATTGCGGTAAGTGGAAGTAATCTGTATCAAAAAATGCTGCAGGGTGAATTCAGGCAGGATTTGTATTATGCGATCAGCAGCCTGCAACTGCAGATTCCTCCTCTGCGGGAGAGGCCCATTGAGCTGGAAAGATATATTATGTCTTTGTTTAAGGAAAAGATGACGCACTATAAAAGATATCATGTGCTTACTCCGGCGGCGAAAGAACTGTTGATGCATTACGGCTGGCACGGCAATAAGCTGCAGCTTTCCTATTTTATGGACAGGATGATTCTGTCCGCAAAAAAGAGAAGGATTGAAGCTGATTATGTGGAAAAGCTTTTAATGGAATTATATCCTGTAGTGGAGAAGAAAGATGGACAGGAGTATCTGATAGTGTATAAGGATACAAAAGCGGAAGAATTGATGAAGGTTTTGAAAAAGTACCATGGAAACAGGGATATGGCGGCGCAGGAACTGGGTATCAGTAAAACTACACTGTGGCGGCATATGAAAAAGTATGGCCTTGACGGGTATACGAATTAATGGCAAAAGCAGCAATCAATAAAGAAGAAGGTTCCTTTGAAATTCGGGACCTTCTTTTTTTATGTGCGCGGGCACTCAAAGGAAGAATGTCAGCAAAGCTGACGGTGCCTGGCGCGGCGGGCAGGGAAAGAGCGCTTCCCCGCCCGACTGGAAAGAAATGGGCACATAAAAGTGAAATAAATGAAAATATTGATTTCAAAATTTGAAATTTTATTTTAAGTGTAAAAAAAATAGTTCAAAGTTGGTGTTTCTGTCAATAGTTAAAAATAAATCAAACAATTATAATACATTTACTACAAAGATGTACATGCAGATAGCTGATGAAAAAGAAAAGGAGAGAAATTATGAAAGTTGGATTTATTGGATTGGGAATTATGGGAAAGCCAATGAGTAAGAATCTTATCAAAGCCGGGCACGAGCTGGTGGTGAGGGACTTTAATCAGGCAGCAGTCGACGAATTGGTGACTTTGGGCGCCAAAGAGGCGAAGAGCGGTGCAGAAGTTGCCAGGGAATGTGAAACGATTATCACTATGGTTCCCAATTCGCCGCATGTAAGGGAAGCCGTTCTTGGGAAAGACGGCGTAATCGAGACAGCAAAGCCGGGAACTGTGCTGATTGATATGAGCTCTATTGATCCGGTGGAGAGTAAGAGTATCGGAGGAACTCTTGCCGAAAAAGGAATTGAAATGCTGGATGCGCCTGTCAGCGGCGGAGAGCCGAAGGCAATTGACGGAACGCTTTCTGTTATGGTAGGCGGTAAAAAGGAATTGTTTGACAGATACTATGATTTATTGAAGGCTATGGCAGGAACTGTTGTGTATGTAGGAGAACTGGGGGCGGGAAATATTGCCAAGCTGGCAAATCAAATTATTGTAGCGGTCAATATTGCCGCCATGTCAGAAGCTCTGACCTTTGCAAAAAAAGCAGGTGCGAATCCGGAGCTGGTGTATCAGGCTATTAGGGGCGGCCTTGCAGGTTCTACTGTGCTTGATGCGAAAGCGCCGATGGTACTTGGAAGAAATTTCAAACCTGGATTCAGAATTGAGCTGCATATCAAGGATCTGACTAATGCATTGAACGCGGCACATTCTGTTACATCTCCTGTTCCTCTTACGGCTCAGCTTATGGAGATGATGCAGGCATTAAAGACGGATGGATGTGAAAAGGATGATCACGCGGCAATTGCCAGGTATTATGAGAAGCTTGCCGGGATTACAATCGAGTCCTGATTATGAGGAGGGGGAGCATATGTTTAAACCACATGGAATAATACCTCCGATTATTACGCCAGTGACTGAGGATGGGAAATTCAACGAGACTGTATTCAGAAATATGATTAATCATCTGATTGAAAATGGGGTTCATGGTATTTTCCCTCTGGGGACAACCGGAGAGTTTTATGCATTTTCACGTGAAGAAACCAGACATATTCTGAAAGTAGCAGTGGAAGAAGCAGCGGGACGGGTAGATGTTTACGCGGGGGCTTCCCACATTACTACAAGAGGAACTATAGAGTTGGTGAAAATCGCTGAGGAGGCGGGGGTGGATGCCGTATCTGTTCTGACACCAATGTTTATTACACAGACTCAGGAAGAAATTTTTACATATTATGAGACCATAGCAGAGAGCACATCGCTTCCGATTATTATTTACAATAACAGGCCAAAGACAAATGTGACTGTTATTCCTGAGAATATTGCAAGACTGGCGCTTATCGACAACATTGTGGGAGTAAAGGACAGCACAGGAGACTTTACCAACACGGAGGAGTATCTGCGTCTGACCCGCAATATTGAAAATTTTCATGTTTTGCTGGGGAGAGATACCCTGATTTTTGCAGGTTTGTGCTATGGGGCTACAGGAGCGATTGCATCCTGCGCCAATGTGGCGCCCAGGATTGCGGCAGATATTTATGACAAGTATATGGCTGGTGATTTCGAGGGAGCAAGGGAAGCACAGTTTAAGCTGGCCCCCTTAAGGATCGCCTGTAATATGGGAACCTTCCCGGAGGTTATCAAGGAAGGCCTTATAATGGAAGGATTTCCGGTTGGCAAATGCCTTGCTCCGATTGCGGAATTAAAGGAGGAGGAAAAGGTAAAACTGGCTTCTGTGTTGAAAGAAATGGAGCTGATTTAAAAGAACCTGGAATTTGGAGGGAAAATGGGACGCTATATTCTTAAAAGACTGGGACAGACCCTGTTAGTTTTGGTGATACTGTCATTTATCATATTTCTTCTGATCTCATTCTTGCCGGGAGATCCTGTTTATGCCATGCTGGGCGGTGAGATTTCACAGGAAACTTATATGAGATGGTATCAGGAACTGAATCTGGATAAGCCTTTATTATTACGATATGTGCTTTGGCTTTTAGATGCTGTGAGGGGGCAGTTCGGAACTTCCGCAAGCTTTCATATGGCGGTTACGGATGTACTTGCTGAGCGTGTTCCGGTTACGATTTATTTTTCATTGCTGTCATTTTTTATCAGTATTCCCATCGGTATTGTATTTGGCATTATCAGCGCAGTTTACAGGGGGAAAAAGATTGATACTATCGTTACCCTTGCAGCAAATATTTTCTGTTGCCTGCCGCAGTTTTTCCTGAGTGTGTTGTTCTTATATTTATTTGCCATGAAGATGAAACTGCTGCCTTCCTATGGTTTTGTGTGGCCCTGGGATAATTTTTCACAGAGCATTAAGCAGACGATTATGCCGCTGCTGTGCCTGACGCTTGGCGGGGTTGCTTCTATTACAAGGCAGACCAGATCCAGTATGCTGGAGGTTATCAGGCAGGATTATGTAAGGACGGCCAGGTCAAAGGGACTGGAGGAGAAAAAAGTTATATTTGTTCACTCCCTGAAAAATGCGATGATACCGGTTATTACGCTGATGGGACTTCGGCTTGGAGGGCTGATTGGAGGTTCCATGTTTGTGGAATCAGTGTTTAATATTCCCGGTATGGGAATGACTCTTGTAAATGCCATAACTGCTCAGGATATTCCGCTGATACAGGCGTGTGTGCTGTTGATTGCGGTGGTGGCAAGCGTGGTGAATGTTATCACGGATATTGTCTATGCGGCAGTGGATCCCAGGATTCGGTTATAGCAAGGAGGTCGATTATGGAAGTACAAGATAAAAAAGAAAAAGCTTCGGAAAAGTATGCAAAAGAGCGGCGGGAAGAAAAGAGGCGGAAGTTCATTAAGACTTTATTTTCACGAAAGGTAGTACTCATTTCTACGATTGGGGTTGTTGTTTTTGCTCTGGTGGCAGTGCTGGCCCCTTTCCTTGCCCCGTATACAGCTCAAAAATCTCCTGACCTTGCAAGTATTAAATATGTAATGTTCTGTTCCGGAGATGAGAATTCACCTTTTTATGACCTTAAGGTAAGGCAGGCTGTTATGCATGCAATTGACTGGGAAGGCGTTGCGCTGTCGTTGTCAGGCCCTTACGGTTCAGCGGTTACCCAGTTTGGGGTTCCGGGGGCATGGAACTATGATGATTCTGTTCCCTTCTATGAATATGATATTGAG
>Ga0224742_10091_pt1 | contig 20009 bp, 18 predicted proteins | sample LIM_E_Water_Neg_FD_161631 | JGI IMG/M metagenome (GOLD analysis project Ga0224742, IMG submission 161631) | Enriched cells from gastrointestinal tract of the lab mouse from Pacific Northwest National Laboratory (PNNL), Richland, Washington... | ecosystem: Host-associated > Mammals > Digestive...
AAGTATATAAAACAAAAAAAAGCGCCTGATTAGGCGCTTTAAAGTATGGTGATTGGGCTTTTAGCCACAATAATTTTTTCTGAATTCGTCAGACATTTGCTCTGATATCCTAATAATATCATCGGCTTCATTAGAATTATTGTAGATCAGATAGTTGCAGGTATCCTTATAAGGCAATAGGTATTGTTTGTAAGCAGGCATAACATGGTTGTGCCATTTATATAATACATCTTCTTCCGGGTAACCGCGTTCAATCCCGTCTCTTTGTATTCTTCTATCCAAGGCAATACTTTCATCGGCCTCTATAAAGATTTTATAATCTATAAGTTCACTTATTTCAGAGAAATGCAGTATGAAAAGTCCTTCTACAATAACGATGGGAGCGGGGTGTATTTCTAATATTTTGGTAACCGCTAAGGGGTTATTGAAATTATACTCCTTTTTATAAACCGTTTCTCCTTTTATCAGTTTTTTGATATCCAACAGGAATTGTTGATCGTCAATAGTGCTGGGCAGATCAAAATTGTATAATTTATTTTCTTCCTGTGTCATTTCGCCGGCAGGAATGTAATAATCATCTTGAGATACTAAAGTCACTTCATCTGTTTTGAAATGATGGAGAAAACTGTGCAGGAAAAAGGTTTTGCCAGAGCCACTTCCTCCAGCAATACCAATAATTACAGGGCTATTATTTTTCATTATCTTTTGGTCCGTACGATAGATTACAGAAAAAACGTTTGTCTAAAGCACCTACCGCATCGGCAACTGCTTTTGTCATTACAATAATAACATCTTTTGTGTTTTCATTCTCTGTGAATTTGCCAACAACCTTTGCGAAAGTAGAACGATTGGTCATTGGATTGGTAATTTGAATGATTGTACCTACGGGTGCAGTACGGTGTAAGATGAGCATTTTATTTGGATCTAGATCTGGATCGCTGATCCAAACACCCGTTCCTTTTTCTTCAATACGATTTAAACCATAAGTGCTTGCCGGTTTCTTTAAACTTGGGTTTTTCAAAGTGACAGCGGCATCGGTTGGCTCTTCATCTGTCTCATCGGCAGTAGCCACTAAAGGCTTTTCTCCCTTAATAATGAGTTTTTGTCCAACAGTAAGTTCATTAGAAGTGAGGTTGTTGAAGTTTTTGAGTTGGTAAGTGGTCAGTTGATATTTCTTGGCAATGGAATAGATGGTCTCATTTGCACTCACAATATGTTCGAAGAAAGGATCTGTCTTTGTTGACCCTGTTGGGCTTTCAACTTTAGCTTCTATGGCTTTGCTAACTGTTGGTACAGCTACTGATGGCTTGGGAGTATTGGAAACTACCTCTGTTTTGGTCGTTGGAACGATCAGTATTTGGCCTATTTGAAGGTTGTTTGAAGTTAAGGCATTTAATCTTTTGATCTCTTCTACTGTTGTGCCATATTGATTAGCAATTAAATTAAGATTTTCCTTGGCCTTAACTTTATGTTCTTCTGTTGCATTTCCTGTAGAAATTACGGCCGGTTGGCTAGCCGGTGCTTGATTGGGTGCCTTATTTGTGCTATTTGTATTTGTAAATGGTACTTTTAAAGATTGACCAACCTGAAGGTTGTTGGAACTTAAATTGTTCAGTCTTTTTATTTCACTAACGGTGGTCGCATATTTTTCTGCAATGAGATTTAGGTTGTCTTTAGCCATTACCGTATACTCAAAGAAGCCACTATCATTGTTGGAGGTAACTGAACTTGTAACTGTTTTTGTGGAAAAGGGCAGGTCGGTTGGCACTTTGATGATCACGCCTATCTGCAAATACTTACTATCATTAAATGTAATAACGTCTTTTGGATTAACATTATATCTTCTTGAAATGGAATAATAAGTTTCCTTCGCTTCAACCTTATGTATAATCAGCTTTTTGCCATTGTTGTTTTCAACACCTATGGAATCTATGGGCTTATAGGCAAAGGAAACCGTGGTACTGATCAAGAGAGCGGCTAGTATTATATATTTCTTTAGCATCAATATTCTAAATTTTGGAGGTACAATTATACGAATAATATATTTTAAGATATCAATGTAACTAAACGGTAACAATTAATATTCTATTGTACTAAATTATAATTTGTAAAAACTTATTAAGGTAATGTTTGTTATTTTGATATTACTAAAAACCTAATGGATTATGTCAGCAAAAGAAATAAGTTTAAGTGAAAAACAAGTAAAACCCATAGTAGATATGCTAAATGAATATTTGGCAAATTATCATGTACACTATCAAAAACTAAGAGGGTGTCATTGGAATATAAAGGGGCAAAACTTTTTTACCCTGCATATTAAGTTTGAAGAACTTTATACCAATGCGCAGTTAACTATAGATGAAATTGCAGAAAGGGTACTGACTTTGGGCAAACCTCCCCATAGCCGTTTCGCAGATTATATCAAAGAATCGGCCATTAAAGAAATCAATACTATTGGGATGGTAGATACGGCCATGGTTGAAGCTATATTGGATGATATGTCTAAATTGATAGAACTGGAAAGGGACTTGCTGGATGCTACCGATAAGGCAGGCGATGACGGTTCCAACGATATGGTAAACCGTTTCATGCAGTTTAAGGAAAAAACAACTTGGATGTTGCGTTCTTTCTTGGGCAAAAAATAGAAAGCATCAACCAGATACTTGGCCTTAGGTTTACGGATGGTTTAAAATCTGTCAATCTGAGGCTTTTTAGTGCATAGACATCACTAAATTTATATCTTTGAAGTATGGGATATAAAAGTTTGGCCCAATGTGTTGACGATTTGGAAAAACATGGCCATCTGATCAGAATTAAAGAGGAAGTAGATCCTTATCTAGAAATGGCCGACATACATTTAAGCGTCTATGAAAAGCAAGGCCCGGCCTTACTTTTTGAAAATGTAAAGGGCAGTCCATTTAAAGCAGTTTCAAATTTATTTGGTACCATAGAACGTTCAAAGTTTATGTTTCGGGATAGCTTGGCGAGTGTAAAACAACTGGTCGAATTGAGATCAGATCCCATTAAAGCGCTTAAAAATCCTTTTAAATACGCTGGTACAGGATTAACAGCGCTGTCAGCCCTGCCCTTAAAGCAGTCGCTGTTTAAGCAAGTATTTCAGAAAACAACAATTTCTAACTTGCCACAGATCGTAAACTGGCCAATGGATGGCGGCCCCTTTATCACCATGCCCCAGGTATTTACCGAAGATGTGGATAAGCCTGGTGTGATGAATGGAAATTTGGGCATGTACCGCATTCAACTTGCCGGAAACGATTATATACAGGATAGGGAAATAGGATTGCATTATCAGATACATAGGGGTATAGGGGTACACCAGACCAAGGCCAATGCCAAAGGTCAACCGCTTAAGGTCAGTATTTTTGTAGGTGGCCCACCTTCGCATCCTTTGGCTGCTGTTATGCCTTTGCCCGAAGGCCTGTCTGAATTGACTTTTGCCGGAGCATTGGGCAAAAGAAGGTTTAGGTATTTTAGGGACGAAGAAGGTTTTGTAATTTCTGCAGATGCAGATTTTGTGATCACAGGTACGGTTTATCCACAGGAAAATAAGCCAGAGGGACCATTTGGCGATCATTTGGGTTATTATAGCCTAATACATCCATTTCCCCTAATGAAAGTGCATAATGTTTACCATAAAAAGGAGGCGTTATGGTCGTTTACCGTTGTTGGGCGCCCACCACAGGAAGATACGAGCTTTGGAGAGCTGATACACGAAATTACAGGATCGGCTATTCCTCAGGAAATACATGGCTTAAAAGAAGTGAATGCGGTAGATGCTGCAGGTGTACATCCTTTATTGTTTGCCATAGGCAGTGAACGATATACGCCTTATCTGAAGGAAAGAAAGCCCCAAGAGATACTCACCATCAGCAATCATATTTTGGGCAAAAACCAATTGAGCCTGGCAAAATATCTTTTTATAGCGGCTCGAGAAGATAATGAAAAACTGAGTACAAAACATATCAAACAATTTTTAATGCATGTATTGGAACGGATAGATTTCACAAGAGATCTTCATTTCCATACCAATACAACTATTGATACATTGGATTATTCTGGAGATGGATTAAATGCAGGATCCAAGGTTGTTTTTGCGGCCGCGGGAGAAAAGAAACGAGAATTGTTAAGTGTGCTTCCCGAAGATTTTAAGTTAAGTCATTTTCATCATTTTAGCTTGGCCATGCCGGGGGTTCTTGTTGTGCAGATGCCTGCATATACCGATCAGCAGCAAGCTAAAAAAGAAATATCGCAGTTCAAAGAACAATTGCAGCTTAATGAAATGGTTTCTTTGCCCTTGGTGGTGTTATGTGATAATAGCGATTTTACGGCAGCCAATATCAACAATTTGGTTTGGGTCACCTTTACCCGTAGCAATCCCGCTGCTGATATAGATGGCGTTGATGATTTTGTGGTTAACAAACATTGGGGCTGCAAAGGGCCACTGATTATTGATGCCCGTAAGAAATCACACCATGCACCAGAGCTAATCAAGGATATAGAAGTAGAAAAGAAAGTGAAAAGGATGGGAGAGAAGGGTGGTGCACTACACGGAATCATATAAGCAAAAAGCCTCCGAAATGATTTCGGAGGCTTTTTGCTTATATATCTAGTTCATTAAAATCTAATACCAAAAGTTAAAAAAACATTGTTTTTGTTGTTTTTAGCATCTGCTACAGGCTCTTTAAAGTCATCCAATAAATAAGGACTAAATGTGCTGTGCGTTTGTACCCTTTGGTAGGCCAAATCAAAATAATAGTTCTTATTTCTATAACCTATACCGCCACTGTAAAATTGGGTTTGAAAATAGTTGTCGCTATCATCTTTGTAAGCACTGCCGTTAATTCCGTACCCTGCCCTTAGGCTGAAAAGATCACTCACTTTAACTTCTCCGCCAACACGATAATTTACAGCACTTTTATAGTTGGCCCTTACTTCATTGTTGTTTTGATTAATTGTGCTCATGTCTCCACCATTTCTGCTAGAAAAACGAATGGTAGAATAGTCCACAAAATCAACATCGGCAGATAATAATGCCCTGCTGGCAATAATATAGCTGGCACCAAAAGAGCCTTTCAAAGGGGTGCGTAAGTTGTAAGAGAAATCATAAGTTTCGGCATCTAAAATAGCTTTGTCTGTACTGCTTACAGAATAACTGTCGTCTATGGTAAACCATGTTGGCGTTTGTAGGTTAACCCCTAGCCTCAACTCGCTAACAGGTCTAAAGATAATACCCAAACGAGCATTAACTCCCGAACCTTTGGTATCCTGATTTTGAAAATAGTCGACTTTATAGTTCTCTACATTACCGGTTTCATTAAGGCTAATGTCATTGGTCAGATTCAGATTGACTAGGCCTAAGCTTGCGCCAACATAAATTTGGTTGGAAATGTTTATAGCTCCAGCAACATTAAATTCAGATACGGCACCTGAACGCATCACATTTCCGAACTGTGTGTTTCCCAGTGTGCCAGCATTTTCTTCATAAAACATATTATAAACCGAGCTCGTATTGTTAATGCCAGAAAAATTGGCTTCTAATCCATAGTCATTGTTACGATTGTAGCCTATACCTACTACTGCACTAACTACACCTTTTTGTGTGTCCTGTCCCTTGGCCCTATAAGTAGGCATATGGAATACCACACCCAATTGATTGAGATTAATCTGGCTTTTATTGCTGGAAGTATTAGTGTTTAGGTAATTTGAATTGATATTTGTTCCGTTGAATTCTGGTGTAAATACAAACTCGGATCTTGTAAATAGGCCTAATCCGGCAGGGTTACCGCCAAGAGAACTGATGTCACCTCCAACACCGATCTGTGCATTTCCCATGCCTTTAAACCTGGCTGAACTTCCGTAATTGGTTTGGGAGAATCGTAAGGCATCACCTCCATAGGTAGGCAATATCACTTGCGCGTTACTATAGCTAGTGGTCGCTACGGCTACCACTAGCATTGCTATATATTTTTTCATCTGTATGTTGTAAAATAATCTGACAATGAATGATTAACCTCTACCACCACCACGTGTTGGACGGGCGCCACCGCCACTACTACTACTACCGCTGCTTCCACTTCCGCTGCTTCCACTGCTAGATGGAGGAGGGGTATAAGATGGTCTAGATGGAGGTGTGTAGCTTTCTCTTGGTGGTGTTGAAGGTCTTTCGCTTACCCTGGTAGGTCTTCCGGCATCACCATTGTTAGAAGATCTTTCTGGTCGTGAAACATTTCCGTTGGCAGAAGGATTATAGCTTTGTGGCCTAGGTCTACCTACACCATTATCCACAACATTGCCACGTGAAGGCACATTGCCATTGTATCTTCCAGTAGGTCTGGTATATCCGTCACCCGCTCTGGTAGGTCTTGGTCTGTAGTTTTCATTTCTAACAATAACGGTGCCTCCCCAGCCTCCGCCCCAATAACCACCTCCCCAGTAGCCGCCACCCCAGCCGCCATACCAAGGATTGTAGTAAGAGTAGGGACCCCATGTATTCCAATAATAAGGACTGCCATAGTATGCCCAGCTTGAATAGGGATTATACCAGCGATTATAGCCCCATCCTATATTGAACCCAAGTGACCAATCGTAAGGATTGTACCAGGAGTTGTAGCCATAGAAGTTATAATAATCATCAAAATAAGGTCTGTTGTTACCGTAGTAAAACCTATCTATTCTAGATGAATAATCCATATCATAGTTTGGATTACTTGCGGCATAATTAGGGTCGTTACGACTACTGTCGATTTGAGCTGTTTGCGCAGGTGGGGCATATTTATAAACCCGAGCCTGGGCACTAGTGTTGTACACATCATCGGCAACGCCAGTTGTTGCCACCTTTTGTGTAGCGCATGAAGAAACCAATAAAGCGGTTGCGACAAGCATACTGGTGAAAAAATAATTGACTCTCATGATATTTAGGTTTTAATTTGTGTGCTAAATTAAATTGTGACTATAAATTTATAGCTTTGTAGCCAGCAATACAAGAATTTTAACACAAAAAACGTTCCAAATCAGTTATGAGCAAAGGTATTACAAGCAAAAATGTAGATTATTCACAATGGTATAACGAAATTGTTATAAAGGCCGATCTGGCAGAGCACTCTTCTGTCAAAGGATGTATGGTGATTAAGCCATATGGTTATTCCATTTGGGAGAAAATACAGGCAGTTTTAGATCACAAATTTAAAGAAACAGGCCATTCAAATGCTTACTTTCCCTTGTTCATACCCAAGTCTTATTTTTCAAAAGAAGCTGCGCATGTTGAGGGGTTTGCAACCGAATGTGCGGTAGTTACCCATTATCGTTTAAAGAACGATGGCAATGGCAATATCGTGGTTGATGAAACGGCCAAGTTGGAAGAAGAGTTAATTGTTCGTCCTACTTCAGAGACGATTATTTGGAATACTTACAAAGGTTGGATACAATCTTATCGTGACCTGCCTTTATTGATTAACCAATGGGCCAATGTGGTTAGATGGGAAATGAGAACCCGTTTGTTCTTACGTACAACTGAGTTTTTATGGCAAGAAGGTCATACGGCCCATGCTACAGCAGAAGAAGCAATTGAAGAGACTGAAAAAATGTTGGATGTATATGCCGATTTTGTGGAGAATTGGATGGCAGTGCCTGTGGTAAAAGGAAAGAAAACGCCAACCGAACGTTTTGCAGGAGCGTTGGACACTTATTGTATTGAAGCGTTGATGCAAGACGGTAAGGCCTTACAGGCAGGAACCTCACATTTCTTGGGACAAAATTTTGCCAAGGCATTTGATGTTAAATTTACCAGCAAGGAAGGAAAATTAGAACATGTTTGGGCAACTTCATGGGGAGTATCTACTCGTTTAATGGGAGCATTGATTATGGCGCATAGCGATGACAACGGTTTAGTTCTACCCCCTAAACTAGCACCAATACAGGTGGTTATCGTTCCTATTTATAAGACTGATGAAGAACTTTCAAAGATATCAACTTTTGTAGATGAACTACTTCCAAAATTGAAAGGATTTGGTATCTCTGTTAAATATGATGATCGTGACAGCCAGCGTCCAGGCTTCAAGTTTGCCGAATACGAATTAAAGGGTGTACCTATTCGTTTGGCTATTGGCGCTAGAGATATGGAAAATGCAACGGTAGAATTGGCCAGAAGAGACACGAAAGAGAAGTTTACCATTTCACAGGAAGGTTTGCCAGAGTATATCTACAATTTATTGGACGAAATACAACAGAATATATTTAATAAGGCACTTAAATTTAGGGATGAACATATTACCGAAGCTAATTCCTACGAAGAATTTAAAGAATTGCTAGAGACCAAAACAGGCTTTATTGCTGCACACTGGGATGGTACCGCAGAAACAGAAAAACGTATCAAGGAAGAAACTAAAGCCACAATCAGATGTATTCCCTTGGATAATAAATTAGAAGACGGAGTATGTATGGTAACAGGTAAGTCTTCCATACAAAGAGTTTTGTTTGCCAGGGCATATTAATCAAAAAACTATGGAGCAGACCAATTATAAGCAAATACTTGGTACATTAAAAAGTAAAGCTTCCTTAAAACAGGAAATCTATAGAAATACCATTGATGTTTTTGCATTGGCCAAAAAAGTATTGTCTAAAATTGCCTCAAATCTTCATCAAGACTATTCTATAAAAGATCCTTCAGTGGAAATTAGCTATAGAGAGGTAAATCCATTCGAAGCTGAACTTAAGTTTTCTGGCGATGTACTTACCTTATCTATGCACAGTAATGTTTTTAATTTTGAACCGGGGCATTCTATTTTTCAAACCAGTTACATCAAGGCCAACCCATGCTTAAGTTATTGCGGAGTTATTTATATCCATAATTTCTTGGCCGATTCGATAAAGTACAATAGACTTGCCGACGAAGGCACACTTTTAGCTAGAATTTTAGTGAATAAGGAAAAGCATTTTCTGGTAGAGGGAGAAGGTGCATTGGGCTTTCTATATGAGGTTTTTAATACAGAGGAAATTTCAGAGCAGACCTTAACCGATATTATAGAACGGGCAATTTTAATTTGCCTTAATACCGATTTGCAATTGCCTCCTTTTGCGCAGGTTAAAGACATCACGTTGAATGAAAAGCAGTCTATTATAGCCGCAAGTGGATATCCGACAGGAAAAAGACTGGGGTATTTGTTTAAATCGGAAACCCAGCAGAACAATACATTATAACAATTCCGTCATTTCGAACGGAGTTTAGCGAAGTGGGAAATCTGTTTATTTGGTACTACTATCTTAGAGATTTTCTTTGTAACTCATCAAAATGACGATAAATTTAAAAAAATATAAACATGAAATTTGCAACAAAAGCTATACATGCAGGTCAAGAGCCGGATCCTACCACGGGTGCGATCATGACGCCCATTTACCAAACTTCTACCTATTGGCAGGCATCTCCGGGAGAGCATAAAGGATACGAATATTCTAGGGGAACCAACCCAACACGTAAAGCACTGGAAGACTGTTTGGCAGCATTGGAAAATTGTAAGTACGGGCTGGCCTTCAGTAGTGGTATGGGAGCTACAGATACCTTGTTGAGGTTATTAAGACCTGGTGATGAGGTGATCACGGGTAATGATTTGTACGGAGGTTCTTATCGCATTTTCACCAAGGTTTATCAGAATTATGGCATTAAGTTCCACTTTATAGATTTGTCAAAGCCTGAGAATATATTAGCTTATGTGAATGAAAAGACCAAACTGGTTTGGATAGAAACGCCAACTAATCCCACCATGCGTATTATCGATATAGAAGGAGTGGCCAAGATCACCAAGGAAAAAAATATTCTTTTAACTGTAGATAATACTTTTGCGTCGCCTTATTTGCAGAACCCTATTGATTTGGGCGCTGATGTGGTGATGCATTCGGTCACTAAATATATAGGGGGGGCATTCAGACGTAGTGATGGGTGCATTGTTGACCAATAGCGAGCAGCTTTATAAAGATTTGTTCTTCATCTATAATGCCTGTGGTGCTACACCAGGACCGCAAGATGCATTTTTGGTATTAAGGGGGATAAAAACCTTGCACCTGCGCATGAAAGCACATTGTGAAAATGGAGAGAAAGTCGCCCATTTCTTAAGAAACCATCCAAAAATTGATAAGATCTATTGGCCGGGTTTTGAAGATCATCCCAACCATGATATAGCTAAGAAACAGATGCGCGGTTTTGGTGGCATGGTTTCGGTCACTTTAAAAGATGCCGATTTACAGGAAACCTATCGTATTGCTTCACGCTTTAAAGTATTTTCTCTAGCCGAATCTTTAGGTGGGGTAGAGAGTTTAGTAAACCACCCGGTGAGTATGACTCATGGCTCTATACCTAAAGAAGAACGTGAAAAGGTAGGGGTAACCGATAATTTACTACGTTTCAGCGTTGGAGTAGAGGATATAGATGATCTGTTGGCAGATTTGGAACATGCACTGGCTTAAGGTTAACTGTATAACTGTTTAAATTGGTTAGCCGATTTAACAATTAATCAATTATGGAATTTAACGACCTTAAGGATTTTCTCGATGCTAAAGTGGCACAATACAATCAGCCTAACTTTATAGCAAATGACCCCATTCGCATTCCACATCAATATACCTTAAAACAAGACATTGAAATTGCCGCTTTTTTTGCGGCAATTTTAGCTTGGGGACAACGAAAAACCATCATCAACAAATGCCATGAATTATTGTCCCGGATGGACAACCAACCTTATCAATTTATGCTCCATCATAGTGATGCAGATTTGAAAAAGTTGCTGGATTTTAAGCATCGCACTTTTAACGATACCGATTTGTTATATTTTGTGGCTTTTTTCAAACAACATTATCAACAATCTAACTCACTGGAGACTGCTTTTATTCCCAACGCCTTAAGCTATAGAGCAGATTATATCAGTGTAAATGAACAGGCCGAAGGCGGATTATTAAGCTCTTCTGCCTGTTATAGTAATGAATTGGTGATGGGTAATTTTAATATAGAAAGCTCATTAAACCATTTTAGATCTTATTTTTTTGGTCTGCCTGATTTTCCCCGAAGGACAATTAAACACATCTCTTCCCCAAAACAAAAATCGACCTGTAAAAGATTGAACATGTTCCTTAGGTGGATGGTGAGAAAGGATAACTGCGGAGTAGATTTTGGCATTTGGAATATTATTCGTCCTGCAGATCTAGTCTGTCCTTGCGATGTGCATGTGGATAGGGTAGCCCGCTATTTCGGATTGATAGAACGTAAACAGACCGATTGGTTAACTGCTGTTGAACTTACGGCACGTTTAAAAGAATTTGATGAAGAAGATCCGGTAAAATATGATTTTGCCTTATTTGGGTTGGGAGTGGAAGGGGAATTTTAGCTAAATTAGTTGTTTAGTTTTTTGGTTTTTTGGTCTTCTTGACAACACTTTGAACTTTCAACTTTAAAAAATGGTAACATTCAATGCAGAAATAGAAAGGTTTGCAGCCAATGGAGAGAAAACGGGTTGGAGTTATGTTTTTGTTCCAGAGGAAATTGCGCAACAAATTAAGCCTAACGAAAGGCGTGGAATGCGTGTGCGTGGACAGATCGACAATGTTCAGATTAACGGGAAGAGTTTAATACCCATGGGGGGTGGTGATTTCATTTTGGCCTTAGATACCAAGTTACGGAGGCAGTTAAAAAAGGAAGAGGGGGCTAAGATAGTGCTTTCACTTGAGCATGATGTCGATTTCAAAATAGAAATGCCCGAAGATTTGGAAGTTTGTTTGGCACAAGAAGATGGTCTGCTCGAACATTTCTTATCCTATACCAAAGCGCATCAAAATTATTTTATCAATTGGTTAAACACCGCAAAAACTGAAATAACAAGAACCAAACGCTTAGTCATGATTGTTGATGCCATGGCGAAGAAGCAAGATTTTGGTTTGATGATGAGGAGCAATAGGAAAGAAAAAGCTTAAAGTTGGAAGACCAATCTCCGCAGATTAAACACCTGATCATGCGTTATCTTTTTAGGAATTGAAGCAAAGTATCATTATAGGGGCCTTGTTCGACTCTCCTTCGGGTCTTGTTCGGGAAAATGGCATTTTAATGGTGGTTTTCCGAACAAGTCTCGAACAACGCCCGAAGAAACCTACTTTTCATAGGAAAAGTAGGTTCTTGTAAATGTATTTGATCAACCCCCTACTTTTGGCTGATATCACGATACTTAAAAATAAAGTAAAACTTTCGCCTCAACATAACGATATCATTCTCATTAATTATGCTGAACAGTTAAAACCGAAAATCATAAGACGCAAATTGGCAGAGGCTAAAGATCACTAATTGTTGATACTTATTGGCTTCTCAAAACATATTTTTGATAATGCTAAAGATCCTGTACTGTATATAGATCACCAAAAGTCCATCATACCGAAATAAGGGTAGCGGTTAAGCAATTAAATGTTCGTCATATCGCTTATTTATTTATTCAAAAAGAACCACAGTTGGCAATTCATTATGAGCAAAATGCTAAAAATAGTATGGTAAAGGTTTGGACAAAAGTGCAGCTTGAAAAAATTAAGGAAAAAACTAGAGCCTAGTCTATTGAATAAGTTGCTAATACCTAACTAAAAAACCAACCAACTAATCCACTAACAAACCAATCAACTATCGATTATAATTCCTAAACCAGCTGTTCACTTTCATCTGTATGACCCCTAAGAAAGCTTCCCTAAAAATTCGGGTGCTCATTTTTGAAGTGCCTTCAGTTCTATCGGTGAAAATAATAGGAACTTCAACCACATTAAATCCATATTTGATAGCCGTAAACTTCATTTCGATTTGAAAGGCATAGCCTACAAACTTGATTTTGTCCATTGGGATGGTTTCCAAAACGCGTCTGCGATAACATTTGAAACCTGCCGTAGCATCTTGTATATTAATTCCTGTAATGATACGCACATACATCGATGCGAAATAAGACATCAGTACCCTGCCCATTGGCCAGTTTACTACATTTACACCTTTTACGTACCTGGAGCCAATTGCCAAATCGGCACCATTTAAGCAAGCCTCCCTTAAACGTACCAAGTCGTCTGGATTATGTGAAAAATCGGCATCCATTTCAAAAATATATTCGTAATTTCTTTCCAATGCCCATTTAAATCCATGTATATAAGCTGTGCCAAGTCCCAATTTACCCTTTCTTTCCGCTATGTGCAGCATTGGAAACTCTTCTTGTAGTTCTTTTACAATTTGGGCAGTGCCATCTGGAGAACCATCATCTATAATCAGAATTTCAAAGTCGTGATTTAAAGAAAATACCTTACGAATAATTTTCTCGATATTTTCCTTTTCGTTGTAAGTGGGGATAATAACTAAGCTGTCGGACAAAGGATCTTAAATTTAGGTTTTGTAATTGCGAAATTAATGAATAAAAGCCGATGTTTATATGTACCTCTACCGTTAAAATATGTTAAACCACTATCTAATGTTTCCCATCCATTTTTTTAATAGGGGAACCAATAAAAATATAAATATGCCAATTGCAGCTGAATAAATAGAAATTTGGAATAAGATATTGGCATAATAGGGTAATGATAGGACTGGATTGTTGGCTTCGATAATATGTTTCGGTACGCTCATTAATGCTCCTATCTTGCCTGCCAGAAACTCCCCAATGGCCGTAAAGAAAAAGAAAATGCCCATCATTAGACCAACTATGTTTACCGGAGAAAGTTTGGTAATCATGGATAGGCCTACTGGAGAGATACACATCTCACCGCAAATGATAAAGAAATAACCTCCCGAAAATGCCAAAAGGGAAATTAGACCATGGTCCAGACTACTCTTACAGGCCAGGTAGAAAGTGAAAAAGCCTAAGCCTACAAAAATAAACGATAAGGCAAATTTTGCGGGAGTAGAGGGCTCCAACCCACGTTTATTCAGCCATGGCCATAACGACGCAAAAATCAAACTCAATATGATTACCCAGGCAGGCGGCAGAAAATTATTTACAGCTAGTGCAGGTAATTCGATGCCAAAAATATGCATGTCTACATTACGCATGGCAAATAGGTTTAACGAACCCGAGTTTTGTTCATAAAATGCCCAAAAAAAGGTAGAAACAACTACCAATGCTAAGGCAGACAATAGCTTGTATTTAGCTTCTTTTTCAAGCTTCAACGCTATATATGTAATATAGGCCACGGAAACTACAGCCAATATGGGCATTATGCTATCCAGGGTTTCGTAGTAATTGAAAAGAGTAACAATAAGTGGTAGCGCAACAAAAGATAGAAGATAGATCAGATATTCTATTGTAATGATACCGGCAATTTTCTCTTTCAGTTTAGGGCTTAATGGCAAACCCTTTTCCTGAAAAGATTTTTTGCCCATGATAAAAACAATTAAACCAAGTACCATAAAAACACCCGCCATGCCAAAGCCATAATGCCAGTTTATTTTTTGGCCTACGTAGCCACATAACAAACCACCTAGTGCCGCACCTACGTTTATGCCCATATAAAATAAGGAAAAGGCACTGTCTTTTCGAGGGTCATTATTATCATAAAGTGTGCCCACCATACTGGAAATGTTTGGCTTAAAAAAGCCATTTCCACATATTATGAAAGCCATTCCATAGAAAAAACTCCAATCTTGCGGAATGGCCAAAACGATATGGCCAATAGCCATCATTATCCCGCCAAAAATAATAGCTCTCCTATATCCTAAAAATTTATCGGCCAACATACCACCGAACATGGGCATGGTATAAACCAAGGCAGAATAAGCTCCTAAAATGGCATAGCCCTTAGGTTCATCGAACTTTAATTGGGTAACCATGTAGGCCAATAACAATGCCTTCATCCCATAGAATGAAAACCGCTCCCACATTTCGGTGAAAAATAAGAGATAGAGTTGTTTAGGATGTTTGCTTGTCGCTGTCATTTTAGTTGGTTTGTTGTTGAATTTTTTGGATGTTTGGCAAGGAAAGCTATAACTTAAAACGTAATACTTACTGCTTTAAGGAGCTAAACGTTCAATTTTCCAGTTTCCATTTACCAAAGTGTATTTAATCCTGTCATGCAAGCGGTTAGATCTACCTTGCCAAAATTCAATTATGGTTGGTTTTACGATGTAACCACCCCAATGTGCTGGTTTCGGAATGGTTTTGCCTTCGTATTGTTTTGTTAATTCTTCAACTTTGTTTTCTAAAACGGCTCTATCAGAAATGACTTGACTTTGAGGAGAAACGATTGCACCAATTTGACTGCCTACCGGACGAGAATGGAAATATTGTTCAGAGGTTTCTTTATCCAGCTTCTCTATTTTTCCTTCTATTCTAATCTGTCGTTCCAGTTCTCCCCAAAAGAATACCAAGCAGGCCAATGGATTTTTCTTAATCTCTTTACCTTTTTGGCTCAGATAGTTAGTGTAGAAACTAAAACCTTCTTTATCAAAACCCTTAAGGAGTACAATTCTAGCGTTCGGTCGACCAGATTTGTCTGCTGTGGCCAACGTCATTACATTGGGTTCAAAAATCTGCACCTTTATGGCGTCAGCAAACCATTTTTCGAATTGGTCTATTGGGTTTTTAACCACATCTTTTTCACTTAATTCGGCGGCCTTATAATCTTGCCTTAAGTTCTGTATCATTTCTTTTGTAAGCTCCATGTGGCAAAAATAGGTTTTGTTAGCATATTTTTTCTTAATTTTCACAAATGTTAAGTTTGTTGAACCCTTCTGCTGGCAAGTTATTGATTTCTGAGCCATTTTTAAACGATCCTAACTTTAAACGTTCGGTGGTTTTATTAACGGAATATGAGAATGAAGGCGCTATTGGTTTTATCCTTAATCAATCTAGCAATCTGCTGATCAAGGATTTGATCCCAGATTTATGGTTGGCCGATTTTCCTGTATTTATAGGGGGACCTGTAGAAGTAGATACTGTTCATTTCATACATCGTTGTTATGATAAAATTAAGAGTGGCGTAGAAATTGCCGATGGTGTTTTTTGGGGCGGAGATTTTGAAACTTTGAAACTTCTTGTGAACAGTAATAGCATTACAGGTGAAGAAGTAAAATTCTTTTTGGGCTATTCTGGATGGGGCGCTAAGCAACTGGAAGGGGAAATTGTAGAAAATACCTGGATCGTTTCAGATCAATATCATCCAGAAACTATTTTTTCTCATAATGAAGAAGAATTATGGAAAGAGGTGATTATCAATTTAGGACCAAAATATGCCCATATCAGTAATTTCCCTATCGATCCAAACTTAAATTAGTTTACACCTTCAATGTGCGATAAACGGATTTAAGAGAACACAAAAAACCCAATTCTGTAAACATTGGGAATTTAAGCTTCCATCTCAGCAGCAGATTCTTCTACCTTTTTTCTTAGTTCATCTTTGTAAGCTTGCATTTTTTCGGCCAATTCTGGTAATGCAGTAGATAAAATTTGTACAGCCAGTAAACCAGCATTTTTTGCCGCATTTAGCGCAACAGTTGCTACTGGAATACCATTTGGCATTTGTAAAATAGACAGGATACTGTCCCAACCATCAATGGAGTTTGATGATTTCACAGGGACACCAATAACGGGTACCGTAGTAATTGATGCGACCATACCAGGTAAATGTGCCGCACCACCAGCTCCAGCAATAATAACCTTTATGCCTCTTTGGGCAGCATCTTTCGCATATTGGAACATTCGTTCTGGCGTGCGATGGGCAGAAACTACGGTCATTTCAAATTCAACACCAAAATCCTTTAATATTTCGGCAGCATCATTCATGATAGGAAGGTCAGATTTACTGCCCATAATAATTCCTACTTGTGCGCTATTTATATTTTTTTGCATGATAAATTCCTGTCTAAATGCTGTTAGGCTTAGCTTTTTACTTTTAAGGTAGATTGTACAAAACGTGCTTTTTCAATAGCCCTTTCTCTATTTTGGTCAATAACGGTCAAATGACCCATTTTACGGAAAGGTTTGGTATACTTCTTACCATATAAATGAAGATATACACCATCAACTGCCATGATTTTTTCCAGGCCATCGTATTTGGCTACCCCATCGTGGCTTTTTTCGCCCAAGAGATTGATCATTACGGCATTGGAAATAGAACGGGTATCGCCTAATGGCAGGTTAAATATAGCCCTCAGGTGCTGTTCAAACTGCGAAACATAATTTCCTTCAATGGTATGATGCCCACTATTATGCGGACGGGGGGCAAGTTCATTCACCAAAATGTCGCCATGCTTGGTAATGAACATTTCTACTGCGAGAATACCCGTAATATTTAGGGCAGAAGCAATATCTATGGCTATTTTCTCCGCCCTATGCTGTATACTATCCGGATAGGTAGACGGAGAAATCAGAAATTCTACCAAATTGGCTTCGGCATTGAATTCCATTTCTACCATGGGAAAGGTTTTAATATCTCCATTTGGGTTTCTGGCTACAATAACAGCGATTTCCTTTTCAAAATCTATTAATTCCTCTACTAATGTTGGAGCATTAAAGGCATTTTTAACATCGTCCATGTTATTGATTTTCATTACGCCCTTGCCATCATACCCATCTTTCCGCAGTTTTAGAATATAGGGAAATTCAAATTTTCCGTTGGTCAAATCCAATTTATTGTTCACCAATTGAAAAGGAGCCGTTGGAATATCGTTTTCTTTAAAAAATTGCTTTTGTATCCCTTTATCCTGTATCAGCCTGATCACCCTAGATTGGGGATAAACCTGTTTGCCATCTTTTTCAAGTTGTTCGAGCGCTTCGATATTTACTTTTTCTATTTCTATCGTAATGATATCGGCTTTCTTTCCAAAGTTATATACGGTATCGTAATCGGTAATGGAACCGCATTCAAAGTAATTGGCTATGTTTTTGCAAGGAGCATCGGCATCTGGATCTAGCACCAATGTAGTCAAATTGTAATTGATTGCTTCTTGAATGAGCATTCTTCCTAATTGTCCACCTCCCAGTATTCCTAATTTTAACTCGCTAATCTGTTTTGCCATTACCAATTTAAATTTGTTATCTCGCACAAAAATAGCAAAAATAAGCATTCCGTTTGGGTTAATTTATATATTAAGCTAATCATGGGAAGCAAAACTGCTATGCTTCTATTTTCTGTTTATATAGCCATTTGTTTTATTTTGCCATATACAAACTTGGACTTTGTTCAAGGTAACGCAACGAAAAATGGCAGACTAAATCAATGTTGACCCTACAGCAATTTAAAATTTTGCCTTTTTACTTTTAACTTAATATTACCTTTGCCACATGGCTTACGATGCAGTAATTATTGGTGGTGGCGCTTGCGGATTAATGTGTGCTGTGCAGGCAGGTTTTTTAGGCAAAAAAGTAGTTGTGCTCGAGAAAAATGCTCAACCTGGTGCTAAGATTTTAATTTCGGGAGGAGGGAGGTGTAACTATACCAATCTCGGCGCTACAGAAGAACAGTTTATTTCTGACAATCCACATTTTCTAAAATCTGCATTTAAGCAATGGACTGTAGAAGATACCATCAGCTTCTTTGAAACCTATGGTATTTATGGTGCAGAAAAAACTTTGGGGCAATTATTTCCAGAAGCTAAGAATGCCAAAGATATAGTGGCCGTTTTTACCTCCCTTTGCGAAGAAATGGAGCAAGCAATTATTTGTAATGTAGAGATAATGGCTATAGATGGAGACGAAGGTCATTATAAAGTGACTTATACTGCCAATGGTAAGGAGAGGGTTTTAACTGCACCAAAGTTGGTAATTGCTACCGGAGGTTTACCTATTCCTAAAATGGGCGCTACAGATTTTGCCCTCAAATTTGCTCGTCAGCATGGACTTAAGCTTATAGAGACGGCCCCGGCACTGGTTCCACTCACCATTACGGGAAGAGATGAGGCTTGGTTTTCACATCTTTCAGGCAATTCGGTGTTTTGTAGGGTAAGTAATGATCAGATAAGTTTTGAAGAAAATATTTTATTTACACATTGGGGCTTAAGCGGCCCATCGGTTTTACAGATTTCCAGTTATTGGCGTAGGGGAGAAAGTATAATCATAGATTTACTGCCAACCGAAAGAATTTTGGATTTAATTGAGGGGCAGCGGACCACAAATGGCAAAGTTATGTTATCTACTTTGTTGAATAAATTTTATCCTAAAAAATTTACCGATGCCTTGGCTAAATTTCTACCCATACATAAACCAGTTGCCGATTTAAATAAAGGAGAGATGCAGACGGTTAATGAAACCATACATCATTTTAAAGTAAAGCCAGCAGGCGACAAAGGCTATGATAAAGCAGAAGTGATGCGTGGTGGCATTGATACCAATGAACTTTCTTCCAAAACCTTGGAAAGTAAAAAAATACCTGGGTGTTATTTTGGTGGGGAATGTGTAGACGTGACTGGTTGGCTAGGCGGGTATAATTTTCAATGGGCGTGGGCTAGTGGCTATGTGATTGCACAGAATATTTAATATGCCAAATTAAATATTTTCAAAATTGTCCAAAAAGTTTCATTTTCTGTGCATACCGAAAAATAACATTTTGGACAAAATTGTTCATTAACTGATGGCTTGATATTTATTTTGTTTTGGTCGGTCTTACCTCTATTTTACTTGGGAGTACATTTGGATTCATATTTAAGAGATCTACTACCATTTGTCCTAGATCTGCAGGTTGTATTTTCCAAGAATCATCTTCATTAGGTTCATGGTCATTAAAATGGGAAGTTACCGAACCCGGCATAATGGTGGTCACCTTAACATCGTATGCCCTCAAATCTAACATAGCTGCTTGTGTAAAACCAACTACACCAAATTTAGAAGCATTATAGCCAGCACCATTAGCAAAGAAATTGGTACCAGCTAAACTAGCAATGGAAATATAATAACCCTTGTTTTGTTTTAGTTGTTCAACACTTGCCTTTAAAGTATAGAAAACCCCGGTCAAGTTGGTATCTATCATGGCCTGCCAATCAGCTAAGCTTAATTGATCTATGGGCG
>Ga0224742_10094_pt1 | contig 19404 bp, 17 predicted proteins | sample LIM_E_Water_Neg_FD_161631 | JGI IMG/M metagenome (GOLD analysis project Ga0224742, IMG submission 161631) | Enriched cells from gastrointestinal tract of the lab mouse from Pacific Northwest National Laboratory (PNNL), Richland, Washington... | ecosystem: Host-associated > Mammals > Digestive...
ATCCAATGCTCTTCTTCTTGCATCCCAGTCTATCTCACCGTGCTTTACCTTTGCCTGACGGCAGATATTACATATGCCATCGCTGTCAAATGCAATTGTTGCTGCACTTTCAGGTGTAATACAGTTTGTACAATACCTCATTTTATTCATTTCTTTCACAACTCCTTTCCATTTAATTAAACTTTCTAAACACAGGTTTAATTATATTTCCTTCAATAAACTGGCTGACATCACCATTAAGTGAATCACTATATACTTTCATTGCCTTCTTTGCTGCATCCAGCGTAGCATCAACTTCCTTTTCTGTATGCTGATATGCAATGGCTATATACGGCATAAGTATTCCTGCTTTAATCATTTCCTGACAGAAAACTGTACGATACTCAAAAGATGCCTTCTTATCTTTTCCACACACAACAAAATTAGGAGAACATTCTGCTCCCTCAATATAAAAATACTCCTGCAAAGAATATTCCTTTGCTATTTCATTCATCCCTTTTACAAGTCTCTTCCCCATATTCCATATATGGTCTGTAACGCTTAAATCTTTATATACATTTATAGTTTCAACGAGCGCTCCCAGGCTGCTCATCTCTGCGCCATGGGTCGTGGAAATAAGAAATACCCTCTCATTTCCCGGCGTCAGTCCTCCTAAATCCATGATCTCGCGTTTACCACCTAAAGCTGCAACTGAAAATCCATTTGCCATTCCCTTGCCAAAGGTAACAAGATCCGGCTCCACCCCGTAATATTTACATGCCCCCTGCAAATCCCAACGAAATCCCGTGATCATCTCATCAAGAATGTATACAACTCCATATTCTGTGCATAACCTTCTTACTTCCTGGAGAAAGTTATTTTGAGGCTCCTGTGTATCACAAGGCTCCATAATTAAAGCGGCAATTTCGTCCTTATATTCCTCAAAAAGCTTTTTTACCGAATCAATATCATTAAAACTAAACTGTAATGTCAAATCCTGAATTTCCTGCGGAATACCTGCATTCATCACAGTACTTCCAATAAACCAGTCGTCATAGGAAAAAAAGGAATGTTCCCTACAACGGGCAATATATTTTTTCCCAGTATAAGCCCTCGCCAGCTTTGTTGCTGCAGATGTGACAGTTGAACCGTTTTTTGCAAACTTTACCATATCAACCCATGGAAAAAGACTGCACATAGCTTCTGCTGCTTCAACTTCTATTTTTGATGCCTTACTCGCTGTATTTCCATTATGTATCTGCCTTATTGCTGCATCAGAAATGCGGTCGTAATCATAACCAACCGTAACAGATCTGCATGCCATTCCATAATCAATAAATTGATTTCCGTCCACATCCCAGGTATAAACACCCTTACTTCTTTCTATAACTTTTGGAGCATTACCTGGAAAAACTTCATCCGTTCTGCTGTATGTATGTGCGCCTGCCGGAATAAGAAAATGTGCTTTTTTACAATATTCTTCATTTCTTAACATTACTAGTATTTCCCTTCCTTGCCTTCTACGATTTTGAAGTTGTAATAAAATATCATGGCACTATAAGCACTTCAAGCATCTGCATCTTCTATATTATAAATTATCCTCAATGTCTCTTTATCCTCTTCAAAACCATATACTGGTTTCTTACCATTAATCACTTTAAAAAATTCTTCTATTTCCTTCATATAAGCATATTCATTAACAAAATCTGCATACCCTTTTTCATGTATATACTCACCTGCTTGAATTTGTCTGAATTTACCAGACCTTATATCTTTTTCATACAATGAGTCTGGTGTACCATCCCACCTAATATAAATGTTTTCGTTTACCACTTCCAGATGTCTAACTGCCTGTCTGCTTACCACATCCACCATAAAGTTTCCTGCATTTCCATTTTCATGTTCTATTTGCATTAAATACATATCCGCAAAATCTAGTCCCAAATTAGTTAGCTTTCTCTTTATAATATTGATTTTTTCTATTTTTCCAAACACATTCTGTAACCATGGCAGTTCGATCGCCAAGTATTCTCTGCATCCATTTGTATTTTTATGGCTGGCAAAGAAATCGCTTAATTTATCCCATGGATGCCAGTCTGGTAAGTACTGTCCGACATGATATTGATATACACATGGCTGTGGATTTTGTTTTACCCTCTCATCTATAAACTGCATTTCCTGCTTATACATAAAAGTAGAAGAAAGAAATAAAATCTTTTCTTTTTCATTTGCCAACTGAATATTTTCATCATATAAATCACTAACCAAATTGATTTCTGAAAAAACATGAATATTCTTATTGAGGCATTCCTTAATTATTAATGCATGGGATTGCGGCGATGTACATACGAAAGCACAGTCAAACTGCAAATTTGTATCCTTTATTGAAGAATAACAGTTAATTTTATATTCTGTTCTTACAGCTTCTACCCTCTTCACATTATTATCTATCCCTACAATTATAGAGTCCGGCTTTACTTTTTTTAGCAATCTTATCCGTCTCCTGCCCATTGAGCCTAAACCAATCACGCAAATATTCATTTTCCACCTCTAAGATTTTCTGACCTTTCGGGCAGGTACGCCTACATATGTTCCGGTTTCAGCAATATCACTTACTACTGCCGCCCCTGCCCCAATAATGACATTATCACAGATACAAATATTATCTATCACCGTGCTTCCCGCACCACAAAATACACCATTTCCGATCCTGGTGCGCCCACATATTGTTGCATGCGGCGCAATATGCGTATGATTTCCAATTATCACCTCATGCTCAACTACACTTCCCGTATTAATTATTGTATTACAGCCTATTTTAGCCTGCGGTCCTATGTAGGCATATGGCGCAATAAATGTTCCACTTCCAATGTAAGCTTTTATTCCTATACAGGCTAAATCAGATATTACGGGAACGCATTTCCCTTGGAAATTGTTTTTGAGATAATCATATATTTTTCTTCTCCTGCCATTATCTCCCACGGCTATAATATACTCATCTGCTTCTTTCACTTCATATTCTCTTTGGACTTTGCATCCCATTACATATTCATCTGCTTCTGCATTTTCATCTATAAGAAGTATTTGTGCTCCCTTATGATTTCTTAGAAGTGCATTAATAATGCTTCTGGCATGGCCTCCACATCCAAATATTACTATTTTCTTTTCCATAATCTTTTATCAAATCTTTTTATAATACCGTATTAATAATAGATACAATCTTTTCAATTTTGCTATCATCTATTTCAAATGTTGTCGGTAAATTTAACCCCATTTTTGAAATTTTCTTGCTTCTAATGCAATCTCTCGCATATTCTTTATAAATTTCCATTTCGCTTAAAGGTATAAAAAAAGCCCTTGCATCAATATTATTTTCCTTTAAATTAGACAGAATCATATCTCTCTTATTTTCGTTTATAAGTACGGATATAAGCCATGCTATTTTTTTTCTATTTGCTAAATTATTTTTTTGTAATTGTAATCCGGGTATTTCCGCAAGTACTTTACGATATTTCTGTTCAAGCTCAGAACGCCACAACAAAATTTCGTCAATATGCTCTAATTGCGCTACCCCTATAGCAGCCTGCATATTTGTCATTCGATAATTATATCCTACCACTTCATGGTAATATTTTCTTTCTCTGCTCATTCCATGATCTCGCAGCATGCGCATTTTATCATTCAATTCCTTATTGTTTGTAATACACATACCACCTTCTCCAGTGGTTATAACCTTATTTCCAAAAAAAGAAAAACATGAAATTATTCCAAAAGAGCCAACCTTTTTTTTATTCCATTCTGCACCATGAGCCTCTGCGCAGTCTTCAATTATGTACAAATCATGCTCTTGTGCTATTTCACAAATTCGTCCCATATCACATGGCTGTCCATAAATATGTACAGGAATAATTGCCTTAGTATTCGGGGTAATTGCTTTCTCTATCTCATCGGGATCAATACACCAACTATCATCTTCAATATCCACAATTACCGGAAGTGCTCCTGTATAAATCACTGCATTGATTGTAGCTGCAAAAGTAATATCAGGAACAATCACTTCATCCCCCTTTCCTATTCCTAAAGCTGTCAGTGCCAGGTGCAATGCCGTCGTACCATTTGATGTCGTAACTCCATATTGAACACCACAATATTCTGCAAATTTTTCCTCAAACAGAGTAATATATTTTCCAATACTTGATATCCATGATGACAGAAATGCATCCATCAAATACTTATATTCATTTCCATTTAGCTGTGGCTGTGCCAACGAAACATGCTGTTTATCATCACATTCTATGTAATCCTTAACATGCATCTTCTCGTCAACCACTGGAATAACCTTTATTCTCCCGCCATACTGCTGAAATATTTTTTGCACATCCGCAGGGTTTGAAGCATAGACAAAATTGCTATTCATGTACATTTTTATAGGTTCCTTTAGTCCCGCTCCACTAAGAAGTGCCCTCCTGATATCTCCGTCTGTAACGATTCCAACCAGCCTACTATCCCCATCAACAATAAATGCTGTTCCCTTGGCGTTATCCTCAATACATTTCATTACATCCTTTATTATTAAATTCTTACCACATATTAACTTTTCATAATTCATTCGTGTGTCCCCGGATATGCGCTTTTTATCATTTTAATACTTTCCAAAATATCATCCATTTTTCCTACAGTTTCAAGTGTGACATCCATATTAAAATTATACATTTTACAAAACTCTTTTAGTATTGTGCTATCTGCTTTTAAGGTTTTATGCTCATCATAAATACCGCTGTTTTCACTAATATGTATCCATTCTGCATATTTTTTTAGGCACATGCACTCCTGCCCATAATCAAGCCCCAAAGTATTCGATGTTACATACAAATGGCCCAAATCCAGTAGAAGCTTAAAATCAATTAGTTTTTTCATATACATGATTGACTGGCAGTCCGTCATCATAAAGTAATTATGTTCCTTAAATTCTTTATAGTTCTCCTGACTAAGCACATTGTTTTCTAAATACAGCTTAATATTATGCTTTTTACATTTTCCTGAAAGTTCTTCATACGCATAGCAAAATCTGTCATATGCCTCATCCTCATCATATACGGTCGGTTTACTTAGTTTTCTACCTATTTCATCCTTGTCTATTTCAACTAAAAAACCAGCGTGAATTGATAATACATCGCTGTTTATTTTTTTTAGTAATTTTATACAGTTATCATAATGTTCTATCGACTTTTTATAAATATCATCATTACATGATGCCAGATTTACCACAAATGGAACCTTGGGTGGTGGAAAGTATGCATGACAGGCGTATTGTAACTGATATCTTTTTTTTAATATTTTCAAGTCATCCTCTATTCCTTCATAGTACTCAGTTCCACCGGACAACTCTATATTCCTAATACCTTTTTCTGATAGGCTGCAAATTATTTCAGCAATATTGTTATTTCTAATGCATGAAGATGAAACATATATCATATATCCCTCTTATTCCAGACAAATAATATCATCCTTGCTATAGTTTTTCTTTGCAATCTGGCCAACCACATTATCAAAATATAATGCTGGAATTCCTATCCCATTTGTTCTTTTTGCCACAATATTTTCATCATCAAACATTTCTCCAATTTCAATATCTTTGTCTGCTACCAAGCATTTCTGTAATGATTTTCTGTTCATCTGCTCCGAGCAGGACGGCATTTTTATTCCATTTCCCAAATATTTCTCAACTTGCCTTACATCCTGCACAATCTGTTTTAGTTCATTTGGAGTAACCGAAGCTCTATGGTCTGGCCCTTCCATACTTTTGTCCAATGTAAAATGCTTTTCTATAACCTTTGCACCTACCGCTACAGCATATGGAGATGCGCCTACCCCTTGTGAATGATCCGAATATCCTGTTAAAATATCAAATGTTTCCTTAAAAGTATGAATTACATTAATATTTGCTTCGGAGTCCTGAATAGGATAGTTAGCTGTGCACTGTAACAAAATAACGTCTTTATTAATAGGATGAATTACTTCAAGTGCCTTTTGTACCTCTTCTAAATAACACATTCCTGCTGACAGAATAATAGGTTTCCCTTTTTGAGCAACTTGTCGAAGAAATTGAATATTTGTCAAATCAGTAGCTGCTACCTTAAAAGCGGATACTCCCAACTCACTCAATTCATCTAAACTTGCTTTATCAAAGGGCGTAGAAAGAAAAATTATTCTTTTCTGCCGACAATAGTCCATAAGCTCTATGGTCTGCTCCTTAGATAATTCCAGACGTTTCAACATATCATATTGAGACTCATTGCTGTCAGAAGTTTTCTTTTGATATGGCGCTTTTCCAATATTTTTTAATATCAGTTTATCTGTTTTAAAAGTCTGAAATTTTACTGCATCCACATCCGATTCAACTGCCACATCAATCATTTTCTTGGCAAGTTTTATATCACCATTATGATTTACCCCTGCTTCTGCAATAATAAAAGTTGAAGAAGTATTTGAAATTATTTTATTTTCTATGGTAATCTTCCTATGAAATTTCATCCAGCTCTTTCCTTCTAGTCAAGCCTAAATCTTACTTTAGAAACTATTTTAAACTTATTAATTTCTCTTTTTCTTTTCATATGCCCCATTTTTATGTAATAATATCCACATTCTGTTCCATCACAGGCTTCCCAATCATCTGGTACAATGCCACGATACTGCTCCCATCCCCATAATAAGCATCCCCCAGCACCACAGCCCGGTCCATATCCGCCGTATCATCGTAAATTCCCCAGCCTTCTTCCTTATACTGCTCCACAATCTCCTGATATGCCTGCCAGAGCTGGGGACGCATACTTTCTATTGTTGCCTTAATCAGCGGATGGGGACGCCACAATAATGCCACTTCATCCCTGCATTCCCGAAAGGTCTTAAAGACACTTTTCATCTTTTCCAGCATCTTTTCATCATGTTTGAGCAGCGCTGCCACACCTGTATTATAAAAAATGATCTTCTTCCAGCTTCCATCCGGCTTTTCTATAATCCGCAGCCAGTCCTCCGGAATTTCTAAATCTTCCTTTTTCGTACAAAGCACTTTATCGATCTTGGGAGAACCAAGTCCCAGAATCTTTTCTTCCCAGATGGGCCTGCTGCTTTCCCCTGCCTCTTTGGTCAGCACATTTATGTAAATCTGGCGCATAGCCTCTGACTGTACAATCACCTTATCCGCATGAAACACTCCCGGCACCATGCAGTAATTCTGCACCCATTCAACTTCCTTTTCATCCTCCGGGTCTACCTCACCCAATATAAAATAAGGTATATATACCAGCTTATCTGTAAATTTTTTTAAATTATCTGAATAGAAGAAAGGGTGTACACTTGTTACATGATTACAGTTATCATAAGGATTATGAATGTAAATCACATCCGGCTTTCGCGCTTCAAAGTTATAATCATTATAGTCTGTGACCGGTACATAAGCGGGGTACTGATCCCCTTCATAGTGGGCTTCCTTAAAACTCCCGTCTGGATTCTTGTCAAAATAAGGAATCGGTATCACATACGCATCGCATTCCGAATCTTCCTCTGCTGCTTTCCATACGCTTTCCAGCGAGTCCCACATAGATGCTTTATATGGAAGAAACACGATTTCTGTGCGGGCTTCAATATCATGTTCCACACTGTCTTTTATCTGTGCCAAAGTCTGCGCCAGCGATTCCTGCAAAGCGTGAACGGTATCTGCCTCATCCGTCTGTGCCTGCCCTGCTTTTTCATAAATCTGGTAGACCAGCTCGCAATAATCCTCCAGTAAAGGGATAGTCTTGAACCGTTCTCCCTCTGCGCTTTCAATCAGCTCACCAAGTTTGATTGCACCTTCCTGACATTGTTCCAGCAAATCCCGCACTATGTAATTTTTCCCGGCTTCCATTGCCTTACTGACAGCTTTGTGTGCTTCTTCCAGCAGTATAATAAAGCTTTCTGCCTCTTTTTTTTGTGCTTTCCTCATAGACAAATATCCTTATATGATATGTACTGCACTATAATATGTAAATATTATATATAATAAGATATATATACTTCCTTATCTATTTCCTTTCATATAATATCTTTTTTATTAGTACATGTCAACACTCTGCCATAAACCACCATATTATCCAGTTAACGCCTGCACCAGCTTTGTATCTTGGTACAGCTCCTACTTCATCCAGTCTTCCCGTTCCATGTTAAGGAGTGCTTTGAACACTTCCAGATCGTCAATTGTGGTTATCTTTACATTTTTTTCTGTCCCTTTGGAAAAATATACGGTTTCTCCAAGGCGGAGCATCAGGGTGTTGATATACACCTCTCCCTTAATCCCCCGCTTATCTGCTTCCTCATACGCCCACAATGCCTTGCCGTATTTATAAGCCTGGGGGGTCTGGACCCGCATGATTTCCTGTCTGGAAATCCCTTCGCTTCCCGACTTTCCGTCATCAGTCCTTACAATCGTCTCCTGACACCGGACTGCACTTAAGCCGGATCCTTTCCGCCCGCATTTCGTAATAGCATCCGCAATAACTTCCCCGGTGATAAAGGGGCGTATGGCGTCATGTACCAAAATTATGTCATCGTTTTCACACACATCCCGCAGAGCTGTAATTCCCTTATGGGTGGACTCCTGTCCGTCAGCTCCGCCGTCCAGAATCCAGTTCAGCTTTGAAATGCCATACTGCCGGGCATAAGCTTTCAATACCTCATGCCAGCCCTCCAGGCACACCACAGCGATTCCGTCTATATCCGGGTGTCTCTCGAAATTTTCCAAAGTATAAATGATCAGCGGCTTGTCATAGACATTCATGAACTGCTTGGGTATATCCTGCTCTGTCCTGCTGCCGCAGCCGCCTGCCAATATCATCGCTATATTCATTTTTCCACGCCCTCCTCCGGGTGCTTCATCCGGTACAGTGCACGGAACATTTCGACATCCTCTATGGTATTAATTTTTAAATTCAGGTCTGACCCCTCGGAAAAGTATACCTTTTCACCAATCTGGGTAAGCATTGAGCTGTTATCCCATGCCCCTAAGCTACCCAGGTCTATGGCCTTCTGGTGCTTGTCCCATATCAGTTTAAAATCAAATGCCTGGGGGGTCTGGACTTTCATAATATCATAGCGGTTGATACTTTGATATCCTTCTTTTCCATTCCCGGAATGCATAATCGTGTCCATAATGTAAGTAGCCGCCACTCCCATTCCCTTTTTCAGACACATCCGTATGCTGCTGGTGATAATCTTTTCGGATACCATGGGCCGGATTGCATCATGCACAACCACAATGTCCCCCTGTCCCATTCTGTCCTTTAAAAGTTCCAGCCCCCGGTAAGTGGATTCCTGTGCATCCCTGCCTCCGGTTATGATTTCTTTCAGCTTCGTAATATTGAACTGCCTTCCATATACCCGCACCATCTCCTGCCAGCCATCCAGACAGGTGACAATAATCTCGTCAATATCCGGGTGGTTCTGGAAAATTTCGAGGGTGTACACGATAACCGGCCTGTTATTGACATTTACAAACTGCTTGGGAATGTCCATTTTAAATCTTGTATCACGTCCGCCTGCTAATATCAGTGCTGTATTCATGTGCAATTTCCTCAATTAATTATGAATGTTATATATAATAAGATATATATACTTCTTCTGACAGTATACAATAACTTATCCGGCCAGACGCTGTCATGCTCCGCCTGCCAGCTTATTGAAAAAAAATAAGAGTGTAAACAGATATTATAAATACATATAATAATCAACCTTCACCCTTAAGTTTATCCTCCATGATAACTACCGACCTTCCCTGTCACTTTATTCGTTTTTACATTCATGATATATTTATCGGCAATTATTTAAAATTCTTTAGATGGAGTTTTTAACCATATTTTTATAAAGTTCTGTAATTTCTGTTTCCTGTTCCCGTAATAATTGTTTTCCATTGAAATTTTTCTACATTTTACAGACATCTATTTCATTCTATGGTAGAATACTCCCTATAATATTAAATTTTAAGTTTCGGTCCGGTTCTGCTGCACGCCGGACAAAAAGGAAGTTTTATGAAAATTATTTTTTTAGAATGGAACAGTTTTGGCAATGCAGATATCTTAGAAGCTTTTTCGGACTTAGGCCACGAGGTCATCCGTTACCCTTTTTCAAACAAAATCGACCGGACGGACGCTGCTTTTGAAAATGCTTTGGAGTCGCGCATCAGGCAATGCCAGCCGGACTATATTTTTTCCTTTAACTATTTTCCTGCAGTTGCGCTAGTCTGCAAAAAAACAGATATCCCGTACATTTCCTGGGTTTATGACAGTCCCTATGTGCAGATCTTCTCCTACACGATTATTTTTCCATGCAATCATATTTTCGTTTTTGACAAAGAGCTGTGTATGGAATTCTGGAAAGCCGGGGTTACCACGATCCATTATCTGCCCATGGCGGCAAACCCCAAAAGGCTGGATACCCTTACAGACTTTTCTGTGCTGGCGCAGGCAGGGCTTATGCCGGAAACAAATGTTGCTTTTATCGGTTCAATGTACACGGAAAGTCATCAGTTTTACGACCGTCTTACTGGGATTTCCCCTTACACAAGAGGTTATCTGGAAGGAATCATGGCTGCCCAGAAGCATGTCTATGGCTACAATTTTATTGAGGAAGTACTGCCTCACAAAATCATTGAAGATATGAAGCGTTCCCTGCCCATGGAGCCAAATGCAGACGGGGTGGAGACGATTCAGTATCTTTTTGCACAGTACGTCATCAACCGCCGGATCACCGGAACGGAGCGTCAGGAACTCTTAACCGCCGTTGGCCAAAAGCATTCCCTGGACATCTATACACCGGACAGCCGTCTAAAGCTCCCCGGCGCTGTCAACCACGGAACCGCAGATTATTACCGTATGGCTCCTCTGATATTCAAAAAAGCAAAGATAAACCTGAATATTTCCCTGCGAAGCATCAAAAGCGGTATTCCGCTGCGGGCTTTTGACATTATGGGCGCCGGAGGATTCCTTTTGAGCAATTTCCAGGCAGATTTTCTGGACGATTTTATTCCCGGGGAAGATTTTGAATATTTTGAAAGCCAGCAGGATCTTCTGGATAAAATAGATTACTACCTTTCCCATGAAGAGGAACGGGCCGCAATTGCCAAAAACGGACACGACAAGGTGGCTTCGGCACATACTTATATACACAGGATAAAAGAGATGGAATCGGTCTTGTAAGATTCCATCTCCTTTATTACAATAAGCTGTCTCGCGGCGCGTGGCAGCGTTTGTTTTTATTTTGAAAAATTAATAAATGGCAGATTATATGCATTATATGGGGAAGCTGCTGTGACCGCCGCAATAGCGGTTCTCAAATAAGACACAAGTAATGCCGGTGCATTATGTTTCAAAAATCTGTCTGGATTTTTAACGCTTTCATTCCACTTAAAATCCGCCCCTTCCGTTGCCGTAATATAAAAGGGCGATTCTTTGCCTTTAGAGCCAATGAAAACTGTCAGTTCAACAATTGCTTCCATTTCTTCAGGATTCTTACAAATATTCATATCGAAAGAAATGTCTGCTTCAATTTCTTTACCTTCGCCTGGTTCAAATTCCCGGTTGATTCTAAATTCAATATTCATTAATACTGGATTTGTAAATTGAAATTCACTAATCTGCATTTATTAGCTCCTTTAATCAGGCAACGCTGGCATTTACCTTTTTACATTTTATAAAATCCCCTGTGGGCCGGCCAGGTGTATAACTGCGGTCGGCTGCTTCTTTTATATATACCGGACGGATGTCTCCATCTTTCTCCATAGTTATCTTCATCTTTACCAGCGAATGACTATAAATACTTCTTTTTAACCCACTGTTAATCTGTGATTTGACCGTCATTTTTTCATTTTCATAATTCTCAAGAAAATCCAAATCAAGTTCCGGAACATCTACCTCTATATAATTTTCTTTAGAAGTTATTTTTATTGACGCAAGGCTGTCCAGATACTCATCCCGCATCCGCAGGCTATCTGGATCCGGATGTATCAAAGCTTCTGCAAGACGGCCCGAAGCTTCTGGCGATAATAAAAAATTTCCATCATTTAATGTCCTCATATCATAACCTGCCTTTCTATATAATCTTCTATATCTTTCTTACTTTTTATGCAGTCCATATACATGGCTATTGTGAAATCACCTGCGGCCAGCTTTGACTCATCAAGTGCTTTAAATCCCATGCGTTTATACCAGTCATATTTGTCCCTGATGGCATCAAGCGTAATCAGACGTATTGGCCAGTCAGCTGCCAGCGTAAACACTCTTTTTATAATCTGATCCAGAATTGATGTTCCTATTTTGTGCCCCTGATATCTTTTATCCACTGCAATATATTTAATATATGCTGATGTACCATACTCCAGCAAATCTTTATATTCTGATATTTCTTCCGGATACTCATCCAGATTTATATTCTGGAAAACAATCATATAGTACCCCAGCACTATATTTTTTGAAGAAACTTCATAAGCATATGCATGTTGGAGAATAGTGGTAAAATAAGAACGGTAAACCATATCATCTATGCTTTCTACCCCGCAGGTGAACTGCCCGGCTGTTACATCCTTAGGAAGTCTACAGATTTGTAATTGTGACATATATCTTCCTCATATGTATGAAAGAATTTATTATAGTTTATGTATCATATCATTTTTCTATCCAAATTGCAATACGATATAATTGAACTTTTCATAAATATATAGTATTATTCTTGTATACAAAAATTTTATATTTCAAAGCATACTATGTATTCAAAAAGAGGAAAGTCACATGAGAATTCAATATTTAAACGGAGGACTCGCCAATCAGGTATTCCAATATATTTTTGCCCGTTATGCAGAGTTAAGTAATCCCGGGGCTGAACCCTGGCTGCTGGATGATTCTTTTTTTTATGTCAACAACGTACATAACGGTTACGAATTAGAAAAAGTATTTGGCATCAGAGCAAATCTTCTAAGCAAAAATTTTGATGAGGAAGTGTGGGCTGAGTTCATCAAAAACAAAAAAAACGGCATAAGTGTGCCCCAGTCTTTTAAAAACCTCGGCTTTAATATTTTTATGATTGCAGAATTTGACAATTATGAATCCCACAATCCCTTTGACGGCACCATCTACCATGTTCCGGGCAACACGTTTATCCCAGATATCACCCGGGCGGAATGTGAGATTGCCTATTACCACGGTTACTGGCTGGACGAACAGTGGTTTAACACATACCGGGATACACTCCTTCCGGAGTTTACTTTTCCCGACATTGAAGACCCCTTAAATACCATGTACGCCTACCAGATTCTGACCACTGATTCTGTTGCTGTCCACGTGCGCAGGGGCGACTATGTGACCATTGGCTGGACTTCCCAAAATAGTTATTATGTGGATGCGGCCCGGCAGATTTTAAATGTACATCCCGATGCGGTCTTTTTTATTTTTTCTGACGATATTGAGTGGTGTAAAAATAACCGCAGCGAGCTCGGCTTTGACCTGCCAAAAGAGGTTGTATATGTGGAGGGAAACGGTGGTGCACAAAGTTACAGGGATTTGCAGTTAATGAGCCTTTGCAAAGGAATGATTCTTTCCAAAAGCGCTTTCTGTTATCTTGCTCTGCTGTTAAGCCCCACAAATGAATATTATATTAAAGATAACAGTCCCCGCTGAAGCAGCTCTGCCAGTTTATCCTTTAGCTCAAAATCTTCCCGGATGCGCCTGTGACCATTCCGGGCGATTTGTGAGCGTTCTTTTTCATGGGTAAGGTAATATTCTGCCTTATCCATCAGCTCCTCCAGACTGGTATACATGGCCAGGTCTTCTCCGTCAGTAAAGTACTGGTCAATTTCCGGCTGGTAACTGGTCAGGCAGAATCCGCCGCAGCTTAAAATATCAAACACTCTCTGGGGAATCCCTGTTTCTATGGTGCGTGAAGTAATATTTAAATTGATTCTGCTGTTATGGAATATGAAGGGCATCTCCTTCTGATAATCCGCATATCCCATGTTTTTTATATTCTCTTTTATAAGCCCTGCGGGAAGCTTTGATGAGGTGTAAAAATGAATGGGATATTTTTCACTGATTTTGTCTAAGGTACGTTCCCTCTCCCGTCCGGTCACTTCCATTCCCACTGCATCCGCCGCCATCTGGACATCATCCTGCCTGTATCCTTCTCCCAGAAAAAGGCCGCACTTCTCCACCAGCTCCTTTACGAGCTGCTCCGGCATAGACTCTTTTAAGAAATTATATCCATACACCATAAGCTGGGATTCCACCAGCCCCTCTACAAAGCCGGATGCGTATTCGGACAGCCCCGCCCTGCGCAGGCGGTTCTTATCTTCATTATAAAGATTTCCCACAAAAGAAATATCACATTTATATTTTTTACCAAGAGATGGATTTTTCCTCTCTTTTTCCTCAATCTGTGCAAGCTGTCTGCTAACGCCTGCCAGCGGAAAATGAAAACAGGAAACCGCCCCCATTTCCATGATCCTCCGGGCATAACTTTCATCAAAGCAGAAAATTTGGTTACAGGGGCTTTTCAACGTTTCTGACTGCAAAGTGTACTGGGGGCAGTCATAAATCCATGAAAGATAAGGAATTTGGTTGATCTCACAAATCATGGAGATCAGAGGAAAGTAGTCATAACTGAACACTGCGCCGATCTGCTGTCCATGAATCACCTTCATCATTTCCCCCGCAAAACCTCCGTCACTGTGATAATCCTTCATTTCCTTTGCAAATTCCGCATAGGGCCATCCTATTTCCTTCACCGCCTCCACCAGGGAAGGCTCACTTATGGATCCCCATCTGTATATCAGTAATTTTTTCTGCATGACAATATCCTTTCGTTCGTGCCCACGTCCGGTTTCCGATAGAGCAAAAGCATCATCCTGTCCGCCTATTCAATTCTTGTGGCTGTTATGACGTTTCTGTGTTATGATAATTATGGTATCACATTCTGCCATGAATGAACAGATGCCCGGCAAACTTAGATGCAGGCATTTGAAAACATGGCCATCGTCTGCCCGGCAGACAACACACAATTTACAGGAGGAATTTATGCTTCCAATCTCTGTCTGCATGATTGCAAAAAATGAAAGTAAACGAATAGAACGCTGCCTGTCCTCTCTCATGCCCTATGGTTTTGAAATCGTGGTGGCAGACACAGGTTCTTCGGACAATACCCGGGAAATTGCACGCCGTTTTACCGATAAAGTCTTCACCTTTGAATGGTGCGACGATTTTAGCGCCGCCAGAAATTTTTCCATCAGCAAGGCTTCCCATGACTGGATCTTCATGATTGACTGTGACGAGTATATCAAAAGTACTGACGTGGAAGAACTGACTTATTTTATGGAACACCTCCCCCATGCCGCAGGCAGTGTCAGCCGTGAAAATGTTTCCGGCTCTCTGGACGCTCTTGATTATTACACAGACCGGACAGAACGGTTGTTTAACCGGAACCTGTATCATTACACAGGCATTATACACGAGCAGTTGACGCCAATTGCCGGCGGGGAAATGGAATGTTTTTTGTTAAACACGGTACTTTTCCATGACGGTTATGTAATGACCGCCCAGGAACGGGAGGAAAAGTCCCGGCGGAATCTTTCCCTGCTGCTTAAGCAATCGGAAAAAGAACCCGATAATCCTTATGTATATTATCAGTTGGGTAAAGGGTTTGAGATGGCGGGCGACTATGAGAAGTCCTGCCAGTATTATGCCAGGGGACTGGCCTTTCCCTTGGATCCTTCTCTGGCCTATGTGCAGGCTATGGTGGTTTCCAATGGTTTTAACCTGCTGCGGCTGGGCAGATTTGAGGAAGCCCTCGCCTACCGAAACATTTATGAGGATTTTGCCGACTCTGCTGACTTCGTTTATCTGATGGGACTTATTTACCGGAACAACCGCCTCTATGAAGAGGCGCTGGAAGAATTCACAAAAGCTGTTACTTTTGCATTTGCCAATGAAAATGGCGCCAACAGCTTCCTGGCCTATTATGAAATGGGAAATATTCTTGCACTGGCAGGAGATTATGACCTTGCCAGGGAATGTTACCTGCAGTGCGGGGATTATGCTCCTGCGCTGGAAATATTAAAATTGTATGAAAACCCGTAACAGGTCAGATAAATCTGTGCACGTCCAAAAAGCCGTAAGAAAAAGTTTTTGCACAGAATTCCAGACCACCAGCCGGAAAGAAAGGCATTTTTATGAAGAACAAACTAATCAGCATCATCATTCCCTGTTACAACGTGGAACCCTACCTCCCCCGTTGTTTCAAGTCATTGCAAAAGCAGACCATTAGCCTTGAACATATGGAGCTTATCTTTGTAGACGACGCTTCCACTGACCATACCTGGGATACGTTAAAAGCAATCGAATCTGCTTTTCCTGGTTCTGTCCTGATTATCCAGAACGAACAGAACCAGGGGCTTGGCTATTCCAGAAATCTGGGGCTTTCCTATGCCACCTGCCCTTACGTTGCTTTCCTTGACTCAGATGACTGGGTGGAGCCTGAGATGTACCAGTCCATGTATGAAAAAATGGTACAGTACCAGTGCGACATTGTGCGCTGCCAGTATATCAGGGATTACGGCGTTGCCCCTATCTCCCCGGAAGAAAAGTGCACCGGTAAGCAGGACCGTCTGCTTCTGATAGATTCCATCTCCAAAAGAAAAGGATTTCTGCAAACAGATTCCCTTGGCTTTACAGCCTGGGACAAACTGATACGGAAAGATTTTTTGACCAGACATAATATACTGTTTGCAGAAGGGGCAGCCTATGAGGATCATCCCTGGTCTTCCCTGCTCTATCTCTATGCCGAACATATTTATGTGCTGGAACAGCGATTCTATCATTACTTTGTCAACAACAGTTCCATTGTTCTTACCAAAAATCAGGAATACCACCATGATTTCCTCATTGTGGGCCTCATGAAATGGCAGGAATGGGTCAACCGGGGCTTTCTGAAATATTACCGGAATGAACTGGAATGTAACTTTCTTCTGGAAACTTACTTAGGTTACATAAAGGTACTGTTTCTTCGTTTCAGTCAGATTCCGTATGAACATTTCCTTGTATTGAAACAGGAAGTGCTTGCACGCATTCCGGACTACCGAAAGAATCCCTATATCTCCACAGCATTCACTCCGGTCAATCAAATCCTGCTGGAACTTCTTATTACCAATGTTACAAGAGAAGCTTTGGATGAAATTGCCCTGTCGGTGAAAAATGTATGGCAGTCCGTGACTATATTTACTGCCACCCATATTCCCTTCTCCCCTCCTGCGGATGATACCTATCTGCCTTTGCATGTAGGCCGGGCGTCTGCAGAGGACTTAGGATACTTAGGGGACGATACGGGCGACAATATTTCCCTGATTAACTGTTTTTACGGAGAGCTGACCGGGCTGTACTGGATCTGGAAAAACTACCACTCCTCCGATTATGCGGGGCTGTGCCATTACAGAAGGTACTTTTTAAATGACAGCCGTCAGATTATGTCAAAGATGGATTATCTGCGCATTTTTTCTTCTTACGATGTCATTATTTCCAAACCTGTGCACAGCGAAAAAACCTACTACGAATGTTATAAGGAAGCCCACAACATCAATGACCTGCTTACGGTGGGAGAAACCATTCAAAAGCTCTATCCCGAATACTACCCGTATTTTGAGCAGGTGCTGGAAAGCCATCTCATTTACTCTGGTAATTTATTTGCCGCTTCCAAGGTCCTTTTTAACCAATATGCGGACTGGCTTTTTACCATACTAAAGGCTTCCTCCCAGCAGATTGACACAAGTACCTACGACAATTATCATAGAAGGGTATATGGGTTTTTGTCGGAACAGTTAGTCTACGTCTGGGTAAAAGGCCGGGATCTAACCTACTATGAGTGTGAAGTGGGTTTTACACAAGAGAAAGCCGAAACTGTCAATCTAAAAAAAGCTTTGGCACAGCTCATTGCCCTGGGGGATATCAGTCAGGCAAAGCTGCTGTTTAAAGATACAGTGAAAGATCGCCCTGATGTCCTTCTTCCCGGCTCCGACTTATCCCAGGAACTTAAGACCATCTATCAAATCCTGAATGTCTGTGAAAAAGAACGGGTCAGAGGACATGATTCCCTGCTCAAGTACAGCCGCGACCTGGGAAAGCTGATAACCCATTATACACGGATCACTGAAATACTTTATCATATGTCATCAAAACAGGCCACGCCCAGGGATATACAGTATCTGAAATATACTTTGGTATCAAAACCTGCCCTGCAGGCTATCATTGATGCCACCCCTGACTATCGGTCAGTTGACTTAAACCGCTATTTATAAATTATTTATGCCGATGCAGACAACGGAAATAACTGCACCGCGAAAGGAGTTACTATGTTACCAATTTCTGTTTGTATTATTACCAAAAATGAAGCTGACAAAATGGAAAAATTTCTGTCCAAAATTCGTGCCTATGACTGGGAGATCGTGGTTGTCGATACAGGCTCCACCGATGGCACACGGGAAATCGCCGAAAAATACGCCGACATTCTTGCAGACTTTGAATGGATTCAGGATTTTTCCGCCGCAAGGAATTACTCTATCTCACTTGCATCCAATGAATTTATTTTAGTTCTTGACTGCGACGAATTTCTGGTTGATGCCGATATTGAACAGATGCTGCAGTTAATGCAGGAAAATCCCGAAAAGATGGGATGCCTTGCCCGAATCAACCACTACGAAGCCAATCAGATGGATACTTTATATGTTGACTATGTAGAAAGGCTTTTCTCCAAAAAGCTTTTCCATTACGAAGGACCTATCCATGAACAGTTAGTGCCTTTTGACGGCATTTCTTATCTCTATTACCAGTTTCCACTTTCTGTGGATCACTACGGTTATCTGTTGTCCGATGAAGAAATGGATGCAAAGGTCAAGAGAAATTTGGACATTCTGACGGCTGATTTAGAAAAAAATCCTGACAAGCAATATGTTTATTTTCAAATCGGCCAGTGCCACAACACAAGAAAAGACTATGGTAAAGCTTATGAAGCCTATCATAAATCCATCCAGTATCCACTGGACCCTACCTGCGAATATCACCATATGCTGATCATTGCCTATGGATATTCTATGCTTTATACCAACCGTTTCAAAGAAGCCATGAAATTACTTGATTACTCACAGGACTTTGGCTTTGTTGCTGATTTTCACTGCCTGATGGGGGATATTTATCTGAGAAACAATTACCCTTTAAAAGCTTTGATGGAGTATATCCAAGCTTCTACATGTGAAAAGCAGTTTTTAATTGGTGCTAACTCTAACATTCCTGCATATAATATCGGATTTGTCAATGAATTGTTGGGAGATAAGAAAACAGCTTTAATGCACTATAAACGATGCCG
>Ga0224742_10095_pt1 | contig 19395 bp, 16 predicted proteins | sample LIM_E_Water_Neg_FD_161631 | JGI IMG/M metagenome (GOLD analysis project Ga0224742, IMG submission 161631) | Enriched cells from gastrointestinal tract of the lab mouse from Pacific Northwest National Laboratory (PNNL), Richland, Washington... | ecosystem: Host-associated > Mammals > Digestive...
CCACAGAAGCAGTGAAAGAGGACTGGCATCCAATGTCCGGGAATAACTCGGCCAGATAAAATTCCATTGAAGCTAGGATGAGATGGGTCTGTCGCACTAATATAGTTGCTTGTTCAAAAGGTCTTGCCGCTTATGCGGCAAAGACAGAATGCCCAAAATTACTCTGGGGAAGCTAGCTTCCCCAGATATTTTTTGTGCATTTTGTTTGCATTGCTTTGCAATGTAAACCTTTTGAACAAATTTATGTATTGTAATTTACGTTAGTGCGACAGACCCGTTTCATTTGGCACAAATCCTAAGACAGTTTAAAGGTATATAGTTTATAAAGAAAGTATATAAAAAGTAGAAAAAAGGAAGAAGATAGCGAATGAGTTCGGTTACATCATTGACAGCAATATCAAGCGTATCCGCCTGTATATCAGTTTCATCCGCAAATATGATGAAGAAATCGCCTGCCAATATCTTTTTAAAAAATGATATTTTCACCAAGGGGGAAGTCTGCCCTTTTTTAGAAGAAAAATATTTTTCATTTATCTATTGACGTTTATTAGCTGGACTTGGTTGAAAAATTTTTTTGAATTTTATTTATTTCCTCTGGTTTTTGGATATAATAGAAGTAGAAGCCTAAAGTATTCTTTAGATTTTAAGAACTCTGTATATCCGACTGTGCCGAACGGTACAGCCATAAGAAAGGATGGTTTACATGAACTTAGCAAAAATCTCTGCCAATGGGCAGATTACCGTGCCTGCCGAGATACGCCGCCTGCTCGGTCTGAAATCTGGCGACAAAATACTTTTCTACCAGAAGCCAAGCGGCGAGGTCGTCATTAATAACGCTTCTGCACAAGCAATTTATAAAGCCCAGAAAGCATTTGAGGGCGTTGCCGAACAGATGGGCGTATACAATGAGGATGACGTACAGGCATTGGTTAATGAAGTACGTTACGGAAAGGGAAAAGAATGAAGATACTTGTAGATACCAACATTCTGATTTCCGCCGTGCTTACCTGCTGCATCTTATCCTTAAAAATATAGCACCGCTTCAACGTACCACTCCTTTACAAGTCCATTATTTCCCTTACCACACTAATCGCACCCTCTAAGCACACGGCAGAAAAAAGGAAGAGGAGAGTGGGAAATATTTTTTTGTAATAAGTATAAATTTTGGAAAAGAATGGACGATATAAGTCATAATAGCTGATAGCAGAGAAAAAGGAATAAGTACTAGAAAAATTATTAATTTATATATTTTTTATAGAAGTATATACTGTACCAAGACAGATGGTGATAGTACGATAGCGTTAATCCTTTTATACCTGCCTTAAGAATAAATTATCAATATGAAGTTGGAGATTAATGATTTTTAAAAGGAAACCGATATATTGATTTGCAAAGGATGGCGTCAATAGTATAGGATGCCATCCTTATATTTTTTAGGAGGAAGAAAAATGGTAGATTTAAGAGAACATATTGGGACTATACATATTTGTGTCACAGACCCCAAAAAAAGCCATATCGTTGGGGCATCAGATTCCGCAAATAAGGCATTTCAGGACAGCTTCGGGGATTTTGGCCCCATGCCCAAAGAGATACGGGACAAATGTACACAGGAGGCCTATGATTTGACTGTGAAGGCAGGGATGAAGAGGTTTGTCTGCGAAAATTATAATGACATACTGAAGGTAAAAGGGATGCCGGGGTGCATTTTTGCAGATGAGAACGGCCATGAGGTGACAAACCAAGTGACAGCCCTGATGTATGAGTACCACACCGGGAAAATTTCAAAGGAAGAAGTGGTGGGGAAAGTAAGGGACATCTGCCTTGACATGCGGGTATACCAGTCCCAGAGCCGCCATACCACAGGGTATGACAAGAAAGACAACCTCCAAATCCTGGGCCAGCTCTACGAACTGTTCCAGAAGAAAAATGTAACCAATGCAGTAGCTGCCTGCTATGAAAAGGGGGAGGAACTGGCCCGCCAGAATGGCGCGGGGGATAGGGATGACTGGCTGTACTATGACGCAGATTATTACTATGCCGCAGAGGAAATGAGGGGGCTTATCCAGCAGGCGATTTCTTCCGTGGCAGGGGAATGGGAAACGGATGTACCGGATTTTGAAGAGTTGGAGAGGAATACATTATACACGTTGGACGGCAAAATGGATTTTAACAGCGTGTGGAACTGGCGGGCGCTGAACCGCTACTGCGGCACGATTTCGGACTTCAATGAAGCGCCGCCGGAAGGGTTTTCCTTTTTCTTCCAGGAGGACAAATACCAGGCGCAGGAAGGGCTTTCCCCACTGGAAAGGCAGAAAGGGGCGATACGCATTGCCTTTGGGAACAAGATATGGGAGGTGGATGTGCCCTTTAACAATTCCCTTGTGTTTGGGGCGGTTCAGGAGAAGTTCAATGCAGGGGAGCTGTTCCGGGATTATGTAGGGCAGGGAGAGGCGGATGCAAGGCTGCTTTCCTTCCTTGGGAAGTTTCATGTGTTCACGTCTGCTTATGGGCATAACATGGATTGGTAAAGGGGCGTAGGGGGCAGCTAAGTGCAGTTGCCCCTAATTCCATTACAAATGTTCCTGCCTTACCCATGTTTCACTCTTATTCTCTTACACTAAGGTTTGTTCCCGCCAGCAACAGCCCCTTGGTTCCGGTAAAAGGACGGCGCGCATCCCTTCTGTTTCCGGAACAGCCTGCTGAAATACAGCGGGTTTTCATATCCGACAATCCGTGCAACCTCGTTGACGGCATAGTTGGTGGTTTCTAACAGCATCTGGGCGTTTGTCATGCGGATGGAGGTGACAAACTGCATGGGGGTGGTCCCAGTGTGCTTTTTGAAATTGCGGATAAACCAACTGACGCTCATCCCCCTGGAACCGGCGTATTCCTCAATATTGATGTCCCGGTTATAATTCTCGTTAAAGTAGGAAACGGCAGCTTCCATTTCGTGGCTCAGGTATTCGTTCTTTGGCGTATGCTCCTTGCCGGATTCCCGGTGGAAGATAATCAGCAGATGGCGCAGCAGCAGTACCAGCATTTCTTCATAATCGTCCTGGCATCTTTGCAGTTCTGAAATAATCCTTTTAAATACACGTTCATATTCCAATGAGGTTCCTACAGGGAATACCCGCCTGTCATCGGGGAACCCATATTTCCTTAAGATATTTTTTACGTCGCTTCCGGTAAAATGGATCCAGTAAACTTCCGTTTTATCAGCCCCGTAGTATTCATATTTCTGAAATTCCTTTGGGCGGAATAACACAATGTTCCCGGCAGTTACAATGGTTTCATTTTCGGGGCGCCCAAAATGGAAATAGGCGCGCCCGGAAGCAATATAGATAATCTGGAAATCTAGCCTGCCCCTTGGGCGGTAGGTTGGCAGCTTCGGGTGGGAGGACAGGCGGTAGGTCCCGCAGCTCCCTACAACCAGCGGCTTGCTTTTGTCCTTGAAGTCCAGGACGGAATTATTTTTGTAACTGGAATTGATATACATTGGCAGTACCTCCTTTGTTATTGTATCATTTTGTGCATATTCTGTCCAGTTCTGTTTATAGACATATCTTGCGGCAGAATGTATGATTTTACCAGGAAATTAAGCAGACGGAAAAGAAGGGCATTCGTGTAAACTTAATGGAAGTATAAAATTATCTATATTAAAGGAGGAATGGCCTATGGTTGTGCCACGTTACTATGAGGATTTGGGCATGCTGCATGACAATACAATGCCTGCCCGGGCTTATTACATCCCGGCGTCCCGGAGGGAAGATGGCCTTGTGGAGTGCCGCGAGGGCTCGGACCGGCTGCAGATGCTGAACGGGGAGTGGGAATTCAAGTATTTTGAAAGCATTTATGATGTGCCGGAGGGGTTTTATGGGAACGGTTATGACACGTCTGGGTTTGGCAGGATTTCAGTCCCCGGCGTTTGGCAGATGGCTGGGTATGGCAGCCACCAGTACACCAATATCCGCTACCCGTATCCCTTTGACCCGCCGTATGTGCCGCAGGATATTCCCAGCGGGGCATACATACATACTTTTACTTACCAGAAGGATGGGAAAGCGCCAAAAGCATTTTTGAATTTTGAAGGGGTGGATAGCTGCTTTTATGTTTGGCTGAATGGGGTTTATGTGGGATACAGCCAGGTGTCCCATGCAGTAAGTGAATTTGATGTGACTTCTTTCCTGCAGGAAGGGGAGAACAGGCTTGCCGTATTGGTGCTCAAATGGTGCGACGGCTCTTATCTGGAAGACCAGGATAAGTTCCGCATGAGCGGGATTTTCCGGGATGTGTATTTGCTGAAACGGCCCCAGCGGGCGGTGAGGGACTACCATATTACAACCAAGGTGGAAGAAGGCAGCGCCGCCGTAAACGTGGATATTTGCTTTTGGGGGCCGGTGGACACAACAGTCACAATTGAAGACAGCCATGGCACGGCTGTGGCGGAAGGCAGGATTTCAGAGGATGGCAGGCTGGGGCTTGTTGTGGGGAACCCTGTCCTTTGGAACACGGAACATCCGTATTTATATACGGTAATTTTTGCGGCGCAGGATGAGGTGATTGTGGACCATATTGGGTTTCGGACCATAGAAATTCGGGACAGGGTAATTTATTTTAACGGGGAGAAAATAAAGTTCCGGGGCGTGAACCGCCATGATTCCGACCCGGTAACAGGGTGCACGGCCAGCGTGGGGCAGATAAAGGCCGACCTTGCCTTGATGAAGCAGCACAATTTCAATGCCATCCGTTCCAGCCATTACCCAAACGCGCCGTATTTTTACCAGATGTGCGATAAATATGGGTTTATGGTGATTGATGAAGCAGACCTGGAAGCCCATGGGCCGTTTCTGCTGTACCGCAGGGAGGATACGGATTTCAACCGTTTCAGCCGCTGGAATGAAACGATTGCGGACAATCCGGCGTGGGAGCAGGCCATCCTGGACCGTGTGCAGCTTATGGTGCAGCGGGACAAAAACCGCCCCTCTGTTGTCATGTGGTCAATGGGGAATGAAAGCGCCTATGGCTGCAATTTTGAGAAAGCGCTGGAATGGACAAAAACCTTTGACCCGGGCAGGCTGACGCAGTATGAAAGCGCCAGATACCGCAATTACAGCGTAACTTACGGGTATGGGAATTTGGACCTGTACAGCCGGATGTACCCGTCGCTGGCGGAGGTTTCGGAATATTTGGAAAAAGACGGGAGCAAGCCCTTCCTGCTGGTGGAATACTGCCACAGCATGGGAAACGGGCCAGGGGATTTTGAGGATTATTTCCAGATGGTCCAAAGCGACGACAGGATGTGCGGGGGCTTTGTCTGGGAATGGTGCGACCATGCAGTTGCACATGGGAAGGCAGGGAATGGGAAACCTGTGTACCTGTACGGCGGCGACCATGGGGAAACAGTCCATGACGGCAACTTCTGCATGGATGGGCTGGTATACCCGGACCGTACACCCCATACCGGGCTGCTGGAATATAAAAATGTCCACCGCCCTGCAAGGGCAGTATCCTATGAGGAGGGCAGCGGGGAACTGGTACTCCACAATTACATGGACTTTGACGACCTGAAGGACTATGTGGAAATATTTTATGAAATGTCCCAGGACGGCAGGGCAGTGGAGCAAGGGAAGCTGCCAGATGTTTCTGCCGCGCCCCACAGGGACGGGAAGGCAAAGCTGAAGCTGCAGGTTCCGGCGGTGGGGAAGGTTTACCTGAAACTGGAATACCGCCTGAAAAAAGAAGTGCCGCTGATGGAGCGCGGCCATCTGCTGGGCTTTGACGAAATAAAGCTGGCAAATGAGGACGGAAGGAACAGGCAGGCGGTAAAATGGCTGGAACAGGAACCCATTTTCAGCGACATTACCGTAAAGGAAACGGATACGCAGATTGCATTGCAGGCAAAGGGCTTTTGTTACAAATTAGATAAGCGCACCGGATTGTTTACCCAGATCCAGTTTGGGGGAAGGGATTATCTTGACCGCCCCATGGAATTAAACATTTGGAGGGCGCCTACAGACAATGACAGGTATATCAAGGAAGAATGGAAAAAGGCGCATTACCACGAAGCTTATGCCAGGGCTTACCGTATCAGCACATTCCAGAAGCAGGACAGGGTACTGCTTACGGGGCGCCTTGCAGTGGTGGCGGCAACCGTCCAGAAAATTTTAGATGTGGAAATCACATGGGAAGTGCATGGGAACGGAAAAATATCATCTGCAATTTCAGTGGAAAAAGAGGAAGAATTCCCGGATCTCCCACGGTTTGGGGTACGCCTGTTCCTGGACGGGGAATTAGAGGATATCAGCTATTTCGGGATGGGGCCGCAGGAAAGCTACCGGGATAAGCATCGGGGCTCCAGCCATGGGCGTTACCATGCCAAAGCCAGCCAAATGCATGAGGATTACATCCGCCCGCAGGAGAACGGGAGCCATTTCGACTGCGATTATGTGGAAGCGGCGGGCGCGGGTTTTGGGATTGCAGCAGTTTCGGGACAGCCATTTTCCTTTAACGCATCCAGATATACACAGGAAGAACTGGAACGGGCGGCGCATAATTACGAGCTTCAGGAATCCGGCAGCACGGTGCTGTGCATTGATTACGCGCAAAATGGCATTGGCTCTAATAGCTGCGGCCCGGCAGTTTTGGAGAAATACCGGTTCAATGACACAGCATTCCGGTTCCAGTTTGAGCTGGTCCCATTTATAAAAGAGTAAGGAGGAGGGATACTTATGGAGGAAAAGAAATATTTAAAATGGTATAACAAAGTAGGGTACGGTTCGGGGGATATAGCGGGAAACGTGGTGTATGCGTTCCTGACGTCTTTTGTCATGGTCTACCTGACAGACACCATTGGCCTTGCGTCCGGGATTGTGGGGACGCTGATTGCGGTATCCAAGCTGTTTGATGGGTTTACAGACGTTTTTTTCGGCTCCATGATTGACAAGACCCACAGCAGGCTGGGGAAAGCAAGGCCGTGGATGCTGTATGGCTACATCGGCTGCGCCGTAACGCTGGTATGTTGTTTTGCAGTGCCCGTTGGCCTTGGGAAGACGGCGCAGTACGCATGGTTTTTCATTGCGTACACTTTATTGAACGGGGTGTTCTATACAGCGAACAATATCGCGTATTCAGCCCTTACCTCCCTTGTGACGAAGAACAGCAAAGAGCGCGTCCAGATGGGTTCTTACCGCTTCATCTTTGCATTTTCCACAAGCCTTCTGATACAGACCATTACCGTGGGGTTTGTGGACCTGTGCGGCGGCGGTGCAGCAGCATGGAGGATGGTGGCAATTATTTATGCAGCGGCCGGCCTTGCGGTAAATACAATTTCCGTCCTTTCCGTCAAGGAACTCCCCGACGAGGAACGAAACGATGGGGAAACAGCCGAGGGGGAAGAAAACTATGGGCTTGCCCAGGCGTTCCGGCTGCTTGTGAAAAATAAGTTTTACCTGATGATTTGCGGGGCTTACATTTTGCAGCAGCTATACAGCGCCATGATTGGCGCGGGCATTTATTATATGGCCTGGGTATTGAAGAATAAAAACCTGTTTGGGCAGTTTGCATGGGCAGTGAATATTCCCCTTATTATTGCGCTGGTATTTACGCCGACGCTGGTAGGGAAATGGAAGGGGATGTATAAACTGAATTTAAGGGGCTACATCATTGCCGTAATTGGCAGGGCATTGGTGGTAGCTGCCGGATATATGGGGAACATCCCTTTGATGATGGCGTTTACGGCGCTTGCAGCCTTGGGGCAGGGGCCCTGGCAGGGGGATATGAATGCCGTGATCGCTTCCTGTTCTGAATACACGTACCTGACGCAGGGAAAGCGGGTGGATGGGACCATGTACTCCTGCACGTCGCTTGGCGTCAAAATCGGCGGCGGCATTGGGACGGCAGTAGTAGGGTGGCTTTTGGAACTCAGCGGCTATGTGGGCACAAACCCGGTGCAGCCCCAGTCAGCCCTTAATATGATGCAGTTTATGTATCTGTGGCTCCCGCTGATTTTTAACATCCTGATTATGCTTGTGCTTTCCAGGATGAATGTAGAAGGAGCCAATGAAAAAATCAAAAAAGAGAAGGGCATTCAGGCAGACGCTGTTCTGTAGCAGGTTTGCAGCTATGCATGGTATACATGGCTGAAAAATTTTTCGTAGAAAGCCAAAAGGCTGTTGAGATAAGTTTTAAATTTATCCATGCGGGATACCTCCTTTCTGTATTTGCAAGTTTATTATATGGCACAGCGTTCTGAAATGCTTGCCAAATCGTAAGGAAATATAGCCAGATCTTGCGGGCGGCTGTAATTGGGATTCTGCAGTGAAATTAATAGAAGGGGGATGCGCCAATGCATTTGAAAGTTAAGGAAACAAAGGAAGAAATTTATGCAGCCCAAAGGGCGGCAAGGCATGTATCCCCCCATCTGCACCATGCATTGGAGATTGTAAGCGTTGTGGAGGGATCGTTGGAGCTGGGGGCAGGGCAGGAACTGTACCATATGGAAAAAGGGGATATTGGGCTTGTTTTTTCAGACATTATCCATCACTATCAGGTGTTTTCCGAAGGGGTGAACCAGGTGGCTTACATTCTTGTCCCGCCGTCTTTTACAGGTGTTTTTGCGGAAACGGTACAAAACAGCGCGCCGGAATGCCCGGTTGTGGAAGCAGCCCGCCTGGAGCCGGACGCTTCCCATGCCATAAGCGCAATTCTGCAGATGGAAGAACATGAGCCGGTGGTTGTGCAGGCGTATGTGCAGATTATTTTGGCCAGGTGCATGGGGAAACTGAAGCTGGCAGATAAAAGCAGCGTGGGAAGCGACGACCTGGTTTACCGGGCTGTTTCCTATATCTCCAGGAATTTCAGGGAACAGTTTTCTTTGGAGGGCATGGCCCGGGATTTAGGGGTAAGCAAATATGTGCTGTCCCGGATATTTTCCAGGACGTTCCACTGTAATTTTAACCAGTACCTGAATGAAGCAAGGCTGGGCTATGCATCCGGCAGGCTGGAATATACCAACGATACGGTGCTGGATATCTGCCTGGACAGCGGTTTTGAAAGCCAGCGGACGTTTAACCGGGTATTTAAGGAAAGGTATAAGGTTACCCCAAGCGAGTACCGGAAGAACCAGAAAAGGAACCTGGAGCGTGCGGCAGGAAAATAATCCCTGCAGGCAGTTGGCCTGCAGGAGCAATATTAAAAAATTTGTTTCATTTCAATCAGCGTCTGCAGATAACGGACCGTGGTTTCTAGTTCGTCAACGGATAACGTATTTGCAATTTCCAGTAAAGAACGGTTTTTCGACTGTTTGTCAAAAAGAATATAATCGGCCGTTGTGTTTAGGGACAGGCAGATTTTAGCCAGTGTTTCTCCGGATAATCCCTTTTTCCCATTTTCTATTTCGGATAAAAAATTTACTGAAATGTCAACGCTTTCCGCAAATTCGGCCTGCGTAAAATCATTCAGGATCCGCAGCTGCCGGATCCGTTGCCCAATTTCGGTTTTGTTAAGAGTATCTTTCATAGGTTCCTCCAGAAAAGCGGCGGCTTGTAACAGTGGGGAAACTACAGGCTGTTACGGCCAAATTGCCATGATTATGGAATGTTTGTCTTGCTATTAGTTTATTTTACCAATCATTAAAAAATAGAAAACAAATAAAAGATTGAATTAATTCTCTATTAGCGATTAAATTTAAACTAAAAGTGACGATATACATAATAAGACTGGATAGGGAGGAGTGGTTGGAATGGTGATTGCAAATAATCTATTGTCCCAGTTCACAGCAAGGCAGTTAAATATAAATAGTGGGAAAAAAGAAAAGGCAGCAGAGAAACTTTCTTCCGGATACCGCATTAACAGGGCGTCAGATAATGCGGCGGGCTTAAAAATATCGGAAAAAATGCGTATGCAGATCCGCGGGCTTATGCGGGGCGCACAAAATACCCAGGAGGGAATTTCATGGATCCAGACAGCGGATGGCGCTATGGAAGAAGTCATGGAAATGGTGCAGAGAATCCGGGAACTGGCTGTGCAGGCGTCAAACGATACAAATAGTATGGCCGAAAGAGAAGCAATCAATTCAGAAATCAAACAATTAAAATCAGAAATAAACAGGGTGGGGATAGATACTGAATTTAATAAACAGCAGGTGTTCAGCAATGACGTTGAAATGAAGGTAGAAGGGAACATCGGGGACCTGCAGATATTTAACTCCAAGTATGATGCCAAGACAGGAAACGTGGAGTACGGGGGCTTTATATTTGCCGGAAACAGGGTGGGCTGGGATACGTTTCCCGGAATGGTTTCTGTTGACGCCAGCGGCAGGCAGGTTTTTTCCGGCGGGACGTATGAATATGTTGAGCCAAATTCCGGTGCGCATTTTGAACTGATCTGCAATGCCGGGGATGAGGTGCCAAGGATAACCAGAAAGCTTTCTGTCAGTGCAGATGCATCCGGAATTATGATTGACAAGGTAAAACATGGATGGGATGAGCTGCACAAGACAGACGATTACATCTGGGAGCTGGAACATGAGGGGGTAAAGCTTAGCTTTTTTGTGCCAAATGAGCAGATGGGCATGGCAGAGGCAATCAATGAAGCGGGCAAACGGTATTCCTGGAATATCACGTATGCAGGCAGTGAGGATGTGCAGGCAGTCGATGCAAATGTCGTTCAGAATATACGGCTGTCTAATTACACGGTAAACCAGATGGCAGGCAATCATTTATCTTATACCGTAAGGGCCGACCAGGACGGCATCTGGCTGGAAACGACGCCAGACCCAAGCATACCGGGAGCGGTGGGCAGCATGGTGAATGGTTCCAAGAAAACATGGGCAGAAATGAATATCCAAAGCTGGGATTCGGGCCCGTATATCAGCAGTACGCTGACCTACACGTTTGCAGATACGGAAGGCAGCAATGATACCTATATTGCGTTTGATTTTACGCTGGATGATGTGACAAGCTGTGATTCCGTCATTGACGGCTTGGACGGGATGGTAATAAGCGGGGATAACATTAAAAATACTTATGCCGTTACGCAGGATGTTACCTTAGATAATAATATTCTTTCGGCCTCTGTGCTTGGCGGCGATAAAGTGCATTTTTCAGAGGAAAAAGAACTGGGCAGGGATTTTGACCAGCAGATCGTGCAGGGTGTTGCAAAGGATAACGTATCCTATGATAAGGCTACCGGTGAAATTACCCTGGCATTTTCAGATTCAGCGGGAAATCCTGTTATTGAATACAAAGGGAACAGCAAGCAGGCGGAAGACTATCTCCGGCTGGATTTGTCGAGTTTTTTAAGCAACATCATGCAGCAGAAACAGAACCTGCTCCTGTCCGGGGGCAATCCGGACGATGCCGTGTTAAAACCTACTTCCATCCGTGACGTGTTAGGTTATGATAAGATTACGGCAGACGGGTATTTAAGCGAAACGGTAACCTTGACAGACCAGATGATTTTAACAGATGGCGTGGATACTCCGGGATTCCAGCCGGGGGAACCGGGGAAGACGTATCCGGCGGCAGTTGTGGATTTCAGCGCAATCGGGACACGTGACCTTGCGGAACTGGCAGGGACAGGATTTAATTCAGACTGCAAAACCTGTGATAATTATTACAGTATCCGTTTTGAAGATTTTTCAGTGAGCGGCATTGAGGCTACCAATGAAACGGCAGACGGCTATAAATATAACATTAGGGAAACAAAGAGGGTAAACAGCGACCGCAGCAATTATACCCTTCAGATTGATATTAATTCCCTGAAGGCACAGGGGATTACCACCGGTGCACAGCTATCGGAGGCGCTGGTTAAGATTGCGCAGGAAAGCTTGGATATGCATTTTACGCAGTATGCGGCAGATGGCAGTAAATTTTACATTTACGATAACCGTGAGTCGGGCAGCGGGGCGCCAAGCGCTATGTTTGATACCGTGCCTATGCCCCGGCCAAATGTGGATGAACTGGGATTTGTATTGTCTACAGATGACGGCAGGAAGATGGAGCTGCTGTACAAATATGATTTTTCAGACGCAAAAGACTGGGTGCATGTCCAAATGACAAATGATAATAATGGCGATTATGTGGCAGATGGCGTTACAGCAGATGGCAATACGAAATACCGGAAATATAACAGCGCCACAGACGCAGGGAAAGACAGGTATAAATTAGAAACTTCATTTGAAGATAAGGGCAATGCAGGCAGCCCGTTAGGCTCCTTAAAGGATGTGGTAAACCAATACACCCAGTTTGCCCTTGGGAAAATGCTTGGAAATACAGGGGTGGAGCTTAATGCGCTGGATTATACTTATATTGGCGTAAAGGGGGACGAAAATCAGAATGTAGCGGTAAAATCAGTTTTTGATTCAGTCCTGACAGATGAGAAGGAGCAGGAAGGGCTCCAGATCCAGCACAGCGGAACGGTATGGGATTCGACGAAAATTCCAAAGTTTGGGTTAAATACATTTGACCTGAATCTTTACAAGGCAGGGACGTTAACCTATGAGCAGGCCCAGGAAACGATTCAGATGTCAGATGACGCAATCCGTATTTTATCCGGAAAAAGGAGCGCATACGGCGCACTGCAAAACCGGTTCGAACATGTTTATGCAAATTCATGCAATATGTCAGAAAATACGCAGGCAGCGGAATCAAGATTGCGGGATGCAGATATGGCGGAAGAAGTAGTTGCCCATTCCAGGTATGAGATCCTGCAGTCTGTGATGCAGGCGATGCTTGCGCAGACAAACCAATCGCCGCAAGGGGTGCTCTCTTTGCTTGGAGGGCAGTAATAGTATAAGAAAAAACAGCGTAAAGGCGCATGGGGCAGTAATGGGAAACCATGTGCCTTTTTTGTTCTATAGGAAAGACCTTGTCACGCTAAAGCGTGAAAGTATCTCTCCTATAGAATAAAAAGCTCTTATCGCACTGCGGCGGGTATGAAATCTGTCGCAAAGCGACCCGCCGCAGGCGGAGAATCCTGCAAAGCAGGATTCTTTCTTATCTTATAGGAAATACCGTGTTACTGTGAAGTGCTAAAGTATATGGATTTCCTATAAGAGAAAAACAATTATGCGCAGCTCGCGCGCGGAGAATGCGCTGTGCGCATTCTTTTTTACACCCGAAAGGAGGGCTATAAGCAATTATGGCTGTTGGCATTTGCAGTCAGGCTGTCAGGCAGGCACAAAACGGACGGTTGATTCCCTTGCAATGATGCGGGATTCCAATTCATACATACATGGCTCTGCGCCGTTGTTGATCTGGTCCAGCAGGATTTCCACGGATTTTCTCCCAATCTCATCCAAAGGCTGTGCCAGGGCAGTGAGTTTGGGGCTGATTTCTTTTGCCAACAGAGAATTATCAAATCCGGCTATGGCAATGTCCTGGGGGACTGCATAGCCTAATTCGCGGAATGCAGTGATAGCCTCGCAGGCGGTAATGTCATCGTTAGCCAGATATGCTTCGCAATGCAGCCCCGAATTTGCTGCGTATTCCTTTACCAGCTTATAAACCATGCTGGCGTTTAAGTTCTTTGGCGCCGGACATTCAATCACGTCTGTTAAGTTTACCTGGCTGGCAGATAAAAACTGCTGGAACCCGGCGTATTTCAGGGCTGAGGTAGATTCTTTGGTGGGGCCGATATATCCTATTTTCTGGAAACCCATGTTCAGGAAATGGCGTGCAATCTGCTGGCCGCCATGATAGTGGGAGATATATACGCTGCTAAACCCTTCCATCCGCTTGGTAATCATGACTGCCGGGACCAGCAGGCGCTGGTAGGCAGGCAGGCTCTGTTTTGTGGAAACTGGGACGGCAATTACACCGTCTACTTTCCGTTGGCGGAGCTGGGCGAGGATATTTTTTTCCTTTTCTAAGCTGCGGTGCGTATTGCAGATAATAATACTGTAGCCCTCATAAAATGCCTGGTTTTCTATTGATTCTATAATTTCGCTGAAAAAAGGGTAGGCAATTTCCGGAACCAGCAGGCCAATAATGTTTGTCCGGTTTCCGGCAAGGCTTTGGGCAATAAGGTTGGGTTCATAATCCAGTTCTTTTACCCAGTGGAGCACTTTTTGCCGTGTTTCTGCCTTGACAGAAGGGTGGTTCGAAAGTACCCTGGAAACTGTGACCCTGGAAACCCCTGCTTTGTCGGCGATATCCTGCATACTGACCACGGTAATCCCTCCTTTCTCCCTCTGCGGAACCATGGATGGTTTATATGAAGGCAAACTGGTAGCTGCCATAAAGTTTTGCTGCATTTAAAATCCCATATAAAAGTATTTTATTCCAGACGCCGGGGATTGTCAAGAATGAAAAGAGCCGCCTGTCCGTCCCCTTGTTCAGTATAAGGATTTAATAGACCTTATTAAGTTTGTTATCGACAAGCCACTGAATATCATCTTCATATATGGTTTTGTATTTTAATGCAAATCCCATATATGACGGGTTGGTTCCATTCGTCGTATATGCAAAAGAAATTTTATATTGCCATTCTCCCGGATATACAGCTAATTCTGTATCTATGCCAACTGCATCTTCTATCCCTGTTCCCTCTTTATAAAAGGAATAGGCAACTTTGCCTGATGGGTCATATACTTCAAAACTTACAAAGGATATATCGGTAATAGGCTTCCAGTAATGATGTCCAGTCCCATCTATAAGATTTTTTAGAGTAATTGAAATATTTATACTGTTATCATGGTTCACATAAAAGCTGGTTCCTCCTCCACTTGTTACTATGGGCATGGCCCGTTCAGAAAAGGAAACACCTGTATTAACGATATAGCCGTTTTGAATATCCGTTTTCGTTTGCTCGTAAGTTCTGTAATAATCATACATCTGAGCAGACAATGGGGAATCATCGGCGATTTGTTCCTCCTCGTTTTCAGCAGAAGGAATATTCTGAGTATGCCTATTAGCTACATATGCTCCCGAAACGGCAAACCCACAAACAAGCAGGACGGTAAACAGCAAAGATATAAAAATCCCCCATTTGGTTTTTTTCTTAAAATTCATAATCGCATTCAACCTTTCTTTTAATTGTTCTGCTCCCTCCGTTAAAGTAACGGAAGATAAAGAACTTTTGTAGGGATTATTTGGCCTCATAAAAGAAATTAGCGTATCCCCGTACTCACGTTTCGCCTTATCATCAAGTACGGATATGATTTTTTCATCACACGACAATTCACAAGATTTATTCACCTCTTTTTCCAGCAAATATACAAAGGGATTGAACCAATGAGCGCACACAACAATCTGTATCAGCCATTTGTAAAACATATCTCTCTGTTTGTAATGAATCAGTTCATGCACAAAAATATAGGACAACTCTTTATCTTCCATATCGCCGGCGGGTAAAACAATTCTTGGACGAAAGAAGCCAATCATCATAGGTGAAGCTATCAGCGGATGATAAGACAATTCCACTCTTGTTTTGATATTCCATTTTTCTTCACAATCAGACAACAGATTTAAAAGTTTAAGATCCGACACCTCTACATTACCCGCTTTGATGTACTGGACAAAACTTTGGTAAATCGTTATCTTACGGACAAATAGGACCAGTGCCAATGCTGACCAGATAAAGAACAGGCAGACATATATAGGAAATGGCTCACGCATGGCAACAGCGGTTATATCCCGGCTTGTCGGTATCGGTTCTGTTTCATTGTTATTCGTATTTTCCAAAAACGATATATTGGGATTTGCAGGGATTTCATTTGTTATCACTGTTGTGTCAGGCTTTTCAAACAAACTTCCGGCAATCGTAGTATCGGGAGTAAAAGGAAGCAGAAACCGCAGCGCAACAATTACCCAAATATAATATTGCCAACGTTTGCTAAATTTGGTTTTATATAACGGTTTCAATCCTAAAATGGGAAGTAATAACAGTGTGCCGGAAACGGACAGTGATAATAATACTTTCATAAACTCATTCATTTTCTTTTCTCCAAAAGATTTCTATTTCTTTCAGCTCGTCTGCCGAAAGAATGTCCTGCCGCAACAAGGTTGATACTAAGTTTTTTACATTCCCGCCATAGACTTTATCAAGAAAGCTGTGGGTCTGCATGGTCTGGTATTCTGTTTCTGTTACCGTAGCCACATACTTATTCTTCCTGCCGATTTTTTTGACTTTCAAGAACTTTTTTTCGCCTAATCGGGAAAGCAGCGTGAGTACAGTGTTGTTCTTCCATTCGTTCTTGTCTTTTTCCAATTCCTCCATGATGAGAGAGTATAAAGCCGCCCCTCCATTCTTCCAAATAATTTTCATTAGTACCAGTTCGGATTCAGAAATTTGCTGTGCCATGTTTGTCCTCCTTTTATCTTAACATCTTGTGGGCATATATACATGTTAACACTTTGTAGGTTATAATGCAATACCACAAAAGAAATAGAAAAGAAAAAGCGATGCGGGAATCGGGAATGGCAAAAAGCTATAGCGAGGAATACGCCGAATATAAAATAGCATATGATGCTTACCATTCGGAAAACGGCGGAAATTCTCATGCTATACAATGGCACAATGTATTCGGCAGCCAGAAGCGAATATGTACGAAAGACGGACGGACTATATCATACAATGTCGCTTTATGAAACGTTGCCCCACTGTCAAAGAACGGGCAGAAATCACAGTTTGCGAGAATGTCATTGTAAAGGTAGGCGTTTTTTTGTATAATTAAAATATAGCAAAAGAATTTCATGTATTGGTTTCTGTTGCAAAAGAGATAACGAGGTGATATTTTGGATATAAAAGGGCAGGAACATCAACAAGATATAGAAAAAATAAAATTATTTAGATATATGGATGATGATTTTATGACAGTTTGTCTTGAAGATAACTATGAGGGAGTGGAATTGATACTTCAAATCTGGATATTCGAGCGGTTGATAGTGCCACCAAAGAATATGATATAGAAATTCAAAGAAAAGACGCAGGGGCAGGCGCAAAGAGGGCAAGACATAACAGCAGTCTTTTGGATGCGCATATATTAAGGGCAGGGGAAGATACAGACATAATGCCTGACAGCTATGTTATTTTTATTACAGAAAATGACGTTATGGGAAAAAATAAAGCCGTATATCACATACAACGGTATGTGGAAATCGACGAGGAAAAAGAATTGTTTGATGACGGATCGCATATCGTATATGTGAATGGTAAATATAGGGGCAATGATGAAATCGGAAAGTTAATGCACGATTTTTCATGTACCAATCCAAACGATATGAATTATGAGGCGCTTGCGAAAAGGGCAAGATATTTCAAAGAAGACGAGAAAGGAGTTGCTGCTATGTGTAAAATCATGGAAGATATGAGAAATGAAGCTGAGTTAAAAGGTGTAAAAAAGACGGCCATGCGTATGATTAAAGCCGGAAAAATGCCGCTGGAAGATATAGCTGATTACACAGAATTACCCCTTGATATAATTAAGGAATTAAAAAAACAGATAATGCAAATGGCATAATTAAGAAAAATTAAAAACCAGCATAAAGGCGCATGGAATAGTAAATTGTAACCCATGTGTCTTTTTTGTACCCAAAAAGGAGGAACATGAGCGACAATATTCAGGCCATTACCACAGGGAAGATACCGCCCTGCCTACAACAGACGATTGATAAGACAAGAAATTTAGTCGAAGTCAATTTCTCTGAGGGCAGTACCCAAAGCGTGGGAAACAAGCTAAAGCGTGGAAAATAATTTATTATACCCACCTTCCGAAAAAATTATTCAGAAAATTTTTGGAAAGTATTGACATACATTCGTTCCGCAGAGTATACACTATATCCGTGACATTGTCCTTGAAAAGCTTGTGCTGGAAGCGGTCAGCGACTTATCCGATTTCGTCCGTTGTTATGGGCCGGTATTCCTGTATCTGCTGGCAAAGAAAAAGCAACGCCATACGGCAGAAAGAATACCAACATCTTCAGCAGGCGGTTGAGAACGGCACAAAGCGGATAGCGGAAATTGACAGGCTGATTGAAAAGGTATTTGAGCAGAACGCAGGCGGCATACTCTCTGATGAACGGTTTGCTAAAATGCTTCAAAGCTATGAAAAGGAGCAGAAAGCATTGACGCAGGAAGTGGAAGAAAACCGCCAGACCTTGCAGAACGCTGAACAGCGGGTAATGGATTTAAGGCTTGTCTTACGCACTCTGCGGGAGATGACCGACATTAAGGAGCTTACCCCTACGCTTGCCAATTCACTGATTGAGCGTATCGAAGTCCACAACAGAGATAAATCCAGCGGTCACAGCCATGTGAAGGTGGTTATTTATTTTACGGCGGTGGGGATGATAGATATCCCCACGGAGAAAGAAATCCTTACCACGATGGAAGAAATACGGAACAACCCGCAGTATTTCAAATTTGTGGCTTAACAAACGGATACGGCGCAGCCCTTCAAAGGAAGCTGCACCGCATCCTACATAAAAGTATCCTTATCTGGCAACGGCAAACGGAGTTATGCTTTCAGGCGCATCAGTGGGTCCCCGGGCATAAGCTTACCGGAAGCCGATGCTTCTACGGACGCCAAATCATCAGAATTTGTAACAATTACCATAATGGTTGCAGGGTGTCCGGCCGCTTTGATTTTTTCCAAATCCATAGTCAGCAGCAGGTCGCCTTTCTTAACATTCTGGCCTTCTTTGATATGGCTCTTAAAGCCGTCGCCTTTCATTTCTACAGTGTCAATACCTACATGGAGGAGCAGTTCCACGCCGCCTGCTTCAATACCTACTGCGTGGAGCGTATCAGCAAGCTGGCTGACTGTGCCGTCCATAGGGGAGTAAACTTTGCCGGTTTCCGGATCAATGCCGCAGCATGCCCCGAGGACGCCTTGGGAAAATGTCGGGTCTGGAATTTCTTCCATAGGGACAAAAGTTCCCTGGGCTGCAGCGCCAAGCACATCCGGGAAAGGCACGGGAACGGGAGCAGGCCTGGGTGCGTCTTTTTTCGCTGCCTTGTCGGTTTCCATAACTTCTGGAGGCACTGCAAAGAACCAGCACAGGGAAAAGGCGGTAATAAAAGTAGCGAGTGCAAGTACCACATACATAGCCAACTGGGATGGGGTATATATGTACAGCAGCATGCCCGGGACAGTGGTGATGCCGTTACCGGTGCCCTTCATCCCAAGCAGCATGGCAATCATGCCGGCTACGCCGTTGATGGAGCAGCTAAGAAGGAACGGCTTCATGCCGTAGCGCAGGATCACACCGAACAATGCCGGCTCGCCGATGCCCAGCAGGGCAGATACGGTAGCGCTGGGGCCGATGGCGCGGATTTCTTTTTTCCTGGCCTTGATGGAGATGGCAAGGCAGACGCCTGCGGAGGAAAAGCCGCACATGCACAAAATTGCATTGAAAGGGTTAAACCCAGTGCTTGCTAACAGGCTGATTTCCA
>Ga0224742_10096_pt1 | contig 19318 bp, 18 predicted proteins | sample LIM_E_Water_Neg_FD_161631 | JGI IMG/M metagenome (GOLD analysis project Ga0224742, IMG submission 161631) | Enriched cells from gastrointestinal tract of the lab mouse from Pacific Northwest National Laboratory (PNNL), Richland, Washington... | ecosystem: Host-associated > Mammals > Digestive...
GCCCATCCGGACAATAGTGCACCTGCCCCGCCTCGATCCGCAGTTTCTCTCCGTCATACAATACCGCAGCGCTGCCCTCCAGAATATAGATGATCTCACTGCTGCCCTCGTGGGTATGTAATCCCACGCTTGCCCCGGGGATCAGCCTGTTTAACATAATGCGGTTTTTCTCATCCGCATAGGCTCTGATGGCCATCTCCTTTTCGCCGCCCTTAAAATGGGGCGTTACGTTTTCCGGTATCTGATTAAAATCAAGAATCATGTTGTCCCTCCTGTCTTACTGCTGTTATTTTTCATGCAGCTTTTTGTCTTATCCTTCATTTCCCCCCAGAAGCCCTATCATGCCCCGATAAGCGTCGTACGCTCCCTCGAGAACCAGATAATGATAGTGCTCGCCATACCAGCTGAAAGAAGGACAGTGCTCTTCCCGCCCCTTTTCCTCCTCCAGCTCGCCGAGCCGTTTTCTCAGTTCCGCCTGCAATGCAGCCGACGCTCCCTCCTCTCGGGCACGTTCGTAGAGCGTTTCCAGCGTTTCCAGTTCACTGTGCCTGACATGAGAATAAAACGAATCCTGTTTATCCTTCTCATATCTTTCCCTGCACTCCTCTATTTTTTCTTCGATCCTTTCATACAGTTCCATATTTTCCATTGAAAACGCCTTTTATTCCCCGCCCATTTTCAACAATTTCGCCGCCGAGATCAGCGGATCAGGCGGCCTCTCAGCTTTCCCCCATTTTCAACAATTTCGCCGCCTGATCCGCTGCAATACAGGCGTCCACGATCTCCTGAATATCGCCGTTCATGATCTTATCCAGTTTATAGAGCGTCAGGTTGATGCGGTGGTCCGTCACCCGGCCCTGGGGGAAGTTATAGGTTCTGATCTTTTCGGACCTGTCGCCTGTTCCCACCTGGCTTTTTCTGAGTTCCGCTTCCGCGTCGTGGGCCTTCTGCTGTTCCAGATCGTACAGTTTCGTCCGCAGAAGCGCATAGGCTTTCGCCTTATTCTGGATCTGTGACTTTTCCGTCTGGGAATAGATCACGATCCCTGTGGGAATATGCGTCAGCCGTACCGCCGAGTCGGTGGTATTGACACACTGACCGCCCGCACCGGAGGAACGGCAGACATCGATCTTGATATCCCTCTCGTCGATCTGCACATCCACCTCCTCGGCCTCCGGCATCACCGCCACAGTGATCGTGGAAGTATGGATCCGGCCCCCGGACTCTGTTTCCGGCACGCGCTGCACTCTGTGGACGCCACTTTCATACTTCATAATAGAGTAGGCGCCCTGTCCGCTCAGCAGAAACGTGACGCTCTTCATTCCGCCGATGCCGATCTCCTCCACGTCTAACGTCTCCACTTTCCAGCGATGCGTCTCCGCATAATGCACATACATCCGGTAGATCTCCGCCGCAAACAGCGCCGCTTCGTCGCCGCCTGCTCCTGCCCGGATCTCCACTATCACATTTTTGTCATCGTTGGGATCCTTCGGCAACAGCAGGATCTTCAGCTCTTTTTCCAGTTCTTCAATGCGTTTTTTTGATGCCGAAAGCTCCTCCTTCAGCATATCCCGCATCTCCTCGTCGGACTCTTCCTCCAGCATGGCCAGAGAATCCTCCGCATCCTGCCTGCATTTTTTATATTCTTTATAGGTTTCCACAAGCGGCGTCAGGTCGCTCTGCTCTTTCATCAGTTCTCTGAAATGCTGCTGATTATCCGTGACTCCCGGCTCCGCCAGCTCATTCATGATCTCCTCAAATCTATGCAGCAGATCTTCTAATCTGTCAAACATCTCTCTCCCCTTTTCTGTTTCAATCTCATTTCACTCACTATATCCAAAACTGCTGCTGTTCCCGTCACCCTGTACTTCAACTTACAGACCTGTCTTTCCGGAACCCAACGTGCAGACGCTTTCGTCTTGCCTTTCGGCTTCCAATATACTGCCGCATGCAGTGTCAGCGTTGTCTTTCCGATTTCCGGCATACTGCCACTGCTCCCTATATCGCTGATTCACCGGGTTTCTCCATACCATGTTCCAAATACTACTCTGTCAAGTCCCGAAAAATCTTTGACTATCTGAATTTCCCGGAAGCCGTTCTCCTCCAGGATATTTTTCACAGCCTCCCCCAGATCCCAGCCGATCTCATAAAATAACATCCCGCCGCCGGGCAGATGCTCTCCCGCTTTCTCAGTGATCTTTCTGTAAAAAAACAGACCGTCCTCCCCGCCGTCCAGCGCCGCATGCGGATCGTGATCTTTTACTTCCGGCATCAGGCCGTCTATTTCAGCACTTTTGATATAGGGTGGATTGGATACGATGATCTCAAATTTTCCCTCTGTTTTTTCAAACAGATCGCTCTTTACAAAGTCCGCATGCGCTGCTCCCAGCCTGACCGCGTTTGTTTTCGCGGCCTCCAAGGCTTCTTCGGAAATGTCCGCCCCGATTCCATGACAGTCATTGGAATAGTGGAGAAGACTGAGTAAGATACAGCCGCTCCCCGTGCCGATGTCCAGGATCCGCATGCCGTCATGCAGATGCTTCAATACTTCTTCCACCAGTATTTCCGTATCCTGCCGTGGGCATAACACATGCCCGTTGACTGTAAAAGTCAGTCCCATGAATTCTGTCTTACCCAGTATATGCTGCAGCGGAACTCGATTCGCTCTCACTTTTATTTTTTCAAGATACTGCTCTTCCTCGCCTCCGCTTATCTCCCGTTCTCCATGGGCATAGAGCACTGTCCTGTCCGTACCGCAGACCTCCTCTAACAGAAGTCTGGCATCTAACGCCGCCTCCTCAATGCCTGCCCCCTCAAGGACCGATACGCCCTGCTTATAGATCTCCTGATACTGCATCCTCTTTCTCCGCACCGCACCGCTTTCTATCGCCGCACTATACAGTTTATCGGCTGAACGCCCCTTTCATACGAGGCAGGTCCCTGAAACTGTCACTCAATTTCATCATTCCCGATAAAACTCGGTTCGTCCTCATCTTCCACCCACAGTTCTTCCGTCGGCTGTCTGCTCTGCCTTCTGTTCTCCCCCTGCCGCGGTTGTGCCGACATCTTTCCACTGTTTTCGTACGCTTCCTCTTCTGCTTCTTCCCAGTCTTCGCACTCCGCTTCCTCGGCTTCCCGATCTGCCTCTTCCCACTCTCCGTACTCCTCTTCCTCGGCTTCCCGATCTGCCTCTTCCCAGTCTTCGTACTGCTCTTCCTCGGCTTCCCGATCTGCCTCTTCCCAGTCTTCGTACTGCTCTTCTTCCGCCTCGCTTTGGTCTTCATCCGGCAGGTCTTCCCCTGTCATTTCTTCCGGATTTTCCACAGTCTCCCCCGGCTCCTCATCCTCTGCCGTTTCGTCACCGTCCGCTTCATATCCGAAATTTTCCTGCAGCCAGGCTCTCCAGTCAAACACGGCTTCCACAGCTTTGATCGCAACTTCCACCATACTCTCGTCGGGTTCCTTTGTGGTAAGCCCCTGCAGCCACAGTCCCGGCGCGGAAATCATGCGCACAAGCCAGTTGTCGGATCTGCCAGCCAGCCGGATGATCTCGTAAGCGATCCCGGCGATCACAGGGATCAGCAAAATACGGATCAGTATCTTGAGCGCCATATTATCCACACGGATAAAGAAAAACAATACCACACTGACCAACATGACAAACAGCAGAAAGCTGGTGCCACAGCGCCTGTGCTGTTTGGAACTTCTCATCACATTCTCTACCGTAAGTTCCCGTCCCTTTTCAATACAGTTGATGCATTTGTGTTCGGCCCCATGATACATATAAACCCGTCTGATATCCTTCATCAGGGAGATTAGAAGCACATAGGCCACAAAAATCAGAATACGAATCACGCCCTCCATGATTGCCAGAAGAGAGTCGTTTCTCACAAATCTTTCCAGATAATTGGAAATCAGATAGGGCAATACCATAAAAAGGCCCACTGCTGCCAGCACCGCAATGACCATTGTAAGCGTCATCAACACGCTCTCTGCCTTGCCCTTAAATGCCTTGTTCACCATCTTATCCGCCGCTGTTTCCTCCTCTTCCTCATAAAAAGCAGCAGAATGATTCAGACACTTTGTTCCCAAAATCAAAGAGTCCACAAAGGAAAATATACCACGAATAAAAGGTAATTTTGTAATCCCGCTCTCTCCCAATATACCTGTGTATTCTCCGATCTCCACATCGATCTCACCATCCGGCTTTCTGACCGCCACCGAATAACGAGTGTTATTTTTCATCATAATTCCTTCCAGCACGGCCTGACCGCCAATGCCGGAATAACATCTTCTTTTCCTGCTCATGGATCTTGCTCCTGTCAAACATAAAATAGTACATAAACAAAAGAAGGTTGAGGACAACCTTTCCCCAACCCCTTCTTAATCATCTTAATTTTCAGCCATGCCGTATTTCCTGTTGAACTTATCAATACGTCCATCCGCTCTGGCTGTCTTCTGCTGTCCTGTGTAGAATGAATGACATTTTGAACAAACCTCCACATGAATCTCCGGTTTCGTGGAACCTGTTACAAATGTATTCCCACAGTTACATGTGACAGTTGCCTGATAGTAGGCAGGATGCAGTCCCTCTTTCATCTTTTTCACCTCTCTGTTTCATTGTATAAAAATTGTAATTATTTTTTTCTGAAGCTCGCCACTTTTTTAATGACAGCTTACACATTATATCATAGCGTTTACCTGTATGCAAGCAGAATTTATCAAATCATTATCTTAATTTAAAATAAACTGATTTTTATAACCGTTTCAGACAATGTTTATATTTCACCGTCCTCTGAATATCCGCTCCTTTAAATAAATTTCATTTTCCTGACCATATTCACAAATTCGCCGTTTGTCTTTGTTCTGGTAAACAGATCCAATATCTTGTCCACTGCTTCATCCGCTTTCATCCCATTTAAAGCCTTCCGCAGAATATTGATGATCTCCTGCTCATCCGGCGTCAAAAGCAGATCCTCTCTTCTTGTACTGGATTTTGCAATATCCACGGCCGGAAATACTCTCTTTTCAGAAAGTTTTCTGTCTAAAACCATCTCCATATTGCCGGTGCCCTTGAATTCCTCATAGATCACATCATCCATTTTGGAACCGGTTTCCACAAGAGCCGACGCCAGAATCGTCAGGCTGCCGCCGCCTCGCATATTTCTCGCTGCACCGAAGAAACGTTTTGGCATATGCAGTGCTGCCGGATCAAGACCACCGGAAAGAGTTCTCCCTGAAGGGGGCACTGTCAGGTTGTAGGCCCTTGTCAGACGGGTAATAGAATCAAGCAGCACGCAAACATCCTGTTTATGCTCCACCAGTCTCTTGGCGCGCTCGATCACCATCTCCGCCACACGTTTATGATGCTCGGGCAGTTCATCGAAAGTTGAATAGATCACTTCCACATTGGGGCCTTCGATAGCTTCCTTAAAATCTGTCACTTCCTCCGGTCTTTCATCGATCAGCAGAATAATCAGATGTACATTGGGACTTGTCTTTTTCAGAGACTTTGCGACCTCTTTCAATAAAGTTGTCTTACCTGCCTTTGGCGGTGACACGATCATGCCACGCTGCCCCTTTCCTACAGGGCAGATCAGATCCATGATCCGCATTGCCATGGAGCCGCCAGGCGTCTCCAGCCTTAAACGCTCATCCGGAAAAACGGGCGTCATATCCTCAAAATTTGTCCGGCGCTGTGCAATCTCCGGCGGGAAACCGTTGATCTTACTGACGTATAACAGCGCGCTGAACTTCTCGGACTGCGTCTTAATTCTTGTGTTACCTTCCAGAATATCGCCGGTCTTCAGATTAAACCGTCTGATCTGGCTGGGCGCCACATAGACATCATTTTCACCCGGAAGGTAATTCTCACAGCGGATAAACCCGTATCCATCCGGCATTACCTCCAGAATACCGTTCGCCTTAATACCGCTGTCTAACTCCGACGGAAATTTCTCCTTTTCCGGGCTGCTTCCGGGAATAATGGATCTCGCCTCCACTACTTTCCCCTTCTCCTCGTCCTTCTTATCCTCCGCCAGCATCGCTTCGATCAGGTCCGCCTTTTTCAGTCCTGTAATACGGATCCCCCGCACTTTTGCAATCTCCTTCAGATCACTCAGCGCAAGAGATTCATACTTTTCTCTCATATCACTCATTTACTGACTTTTTCTCCTTTCTCCTCCACTTACTTTTCTGTTTCTTTCCTTTTCATGTTTTGTCATCAGGTTTTGAATTTTGTTTCGGAAATCAAATAGCCTAAAGATACCCTGCGGTATATCACTCAACATCAAGATATGATAAAGATTTCTCTTTCTAAACGCAATATGTTCATCTATTATAACGTAGAAATGTGGACATGCCAACCTTTTTTTTCAATTTTATTAAATTTTTTACTGACTTTTTTATCGGCTAAGGCTTGTCAGAAAGTTTAAAAGTATTTATTATGTTCTTAGTACAAGTCAGGATTCTATTTTCACAATACCTGTTATGTAAAAATATTCTCAAAAAGGAGCCATACTTATGACAATAAATGAAAAAGCGCTGGAACTTCATAAAACATGGAACGGCAAGCTGGAAACTGTCTCAAAAACCCCCGTTCGTTCCCGGGAAGACCTTTCTTTAGCCTATACTCCCGGCGTTGCCGAACCCTGCAAAGTCATCGCAGAAAATAAGGATGCGGCGTACACCTACACCTGGAAATCCAACACGGTGGCCGTTGTCTCTGACGGTTCCGCTGTTTTAGGTTTAGGCAATATCGGGCCCTACGCCGCCATGCCGGTTATGGAGGGAAAAGCCGTATTATTTAAAGAATTCGGCGGTGTCAACGCCGTCCCGATCTGTCTGGACACCCAGGATACGGAGGAGATCATCCGGGCTGTTACATATCTTGCGCCGGGTTTCGGCGGTATCAATCTGGAGGACATTTCCGCCCCCAGGTGTTTTGAAATTGAGGAGCGCTTAAAACAGATACTGGATATTCCTGTCTTTCATGACGATCAGCACGGCACTGCCATCGTCGTATTAGCCGGCATCATCAACGCTTTAAAAGTTGTAAAAAAGCAGGCTGTCGACTGCAAGGTCGTGGTGAACGGCGCAGGCAGCGCAGGCGTTGCTATCACAAAGCTTTTATTAAAATACGGTTTTTCCAACGTGATCATGTGTGATAAAGCCGGCATTCTTTCAAAAACCTCCGAGGGGCTTAACTGGATGCAGGAAAACATGGTTAAGATTACCAATCCCCGTCAGGAGACCGGTTCTCTGGCCGATGCCATGAGAGGCACCGATATCTTTGTGGGTGTTTCCGCTCCGAATATCGTAACACCTGATATGGTTAAAACAATGAACCCGGACGCCATCCTTTTTGCCATGGCAAACCCTGTGCCGGAAATCATGCCGGATGCGGCCAGAGCGGCAGGGGCAAGGATCGTCGGTACCGGACGTTCCGACTTCCCGAACCAGATCAACAACGTGGTCGCTTTCCCCGGTATTTTCAAAGGTGCCCTGGAAGGGCGGGCAAAACAGATCACTGAGGAGATGAAGCTTGCCGCTGCAAAGGCTATCGCCTCTCTTGTTTCGGAAGATAAATTAAATGAGGATTATATTATGCCGGAAGCCTTCGATCCCACTGTTGCTAAAGTCGTTGCGCAGGCTGTCAGAGATCACATTCGGTAAAAGAAAGGGACAGGTCATTGCCATGCTGCAGGAACCGTTGACGCTCTACAAACTGATTCTTTTATATCTGCTGAAACGCGCAGCCCTGCCTTTATCCAGGCAGAGAATCTGCGATTTTATTCTGGACAAGGGATACACCAACTATTTTCTGTTAAATCAGGCCATCGGCGAGCTGATCGACACCGGCCTGGTCAGGGAACAATCCATCAACGAGCGGCCCCATCTCACCCTGACAGATGAGGGCGCACAGACGCTTGCCTTTTTCCAGACAAATATCAGCGATGTAACAAAGGAAGAGATCAATACCTATTTAAAGGAAAACAGGCTGGAACTGCTCTCCGATATTTCTGTCACGGCACACTACGACAGGGCCGCCACCGGGGAGTTTGAAGCCCATCTGTCGGCCAAAGAGCGGGGGATACCGTTAGTGCAGATCACTTTGTCGGTGCCGGCCGAAGAGACTGCCGCCTCGATCTGCAGAAACTGGCGGGAGAAGAATGAGGAGATCTATCAGGTTTTGGTGGATAGGCTGTTTTAGAAGGCGGACGTCCGGGGTGGTTTTCCCTCAGATAAAACAGCCTCATGTTTCTCTCTTCATCCCTTCAGCCGTTTCATATGTTCTTTTATCTTTGTCTCATATCCGTTTCCATCCGGTTTGAAAAATTCCCTGCCGGTCAGTTCGTAGGGCAGGTATTGCTGCTCTACATAGTGGTTCGGGAAATCGTGGGCATATTGGTAACCCAGTCCCCTGCCCAGTTTTTTTGCTCCTTTGTAACTGGAGTCCTGCAGGTGGGGAGGCACTGGCAGATTACCGCTTCTTCGCACTTCCTCCTGGGCTGCACCCACCGCCAGATAGGAGGCGTTGCTCTTCGGCGCTGTGGCCACATAGATGGCCGCCTGAGCTAACAGGATCCTTGCCTCCGGCAGTCCTATCCGCTCTACAGCCAGAGAAGCACTGACTGCAACAGTCAAAGCATTTGGATCCGCCATACCTACATCTTCCGACGCACATATCATAATCCGTCTGGCGATAAATTTGATATCCTCACCGGACTCCAGCATTCTCGCCAGATAGTACACCGCCGCGTCGGGATCGGATCCGCGCATGCTTTTGATGAAAGCGGAAATCACATCGTAGTGATTGTCACCGTTTTTATCATAACGCATATTACGTTTCTGGATGCATTCTTTGGCTACTTCCAGCGTCAGGTGAATCTTCCCGTCATCTCCCCGTTCTGTCGTCAGAATCCCCAGCTCCACGGCGTTTAATGCTTTTCTTGCATCTCCGTCCGAGAGATCCGCCAGAAACTGCAGCGCATCCTCTTCGATCAAAGCATCGTAGGCTCCCATCCCCTTCTCTTTATCTTCCACCGCCCGCATGATCAGGATCTTGATATCCTCCGGGCCAAGCGGCTTTAACTCAAAGACAATGGAACGGGAAATCAGGGCACTGTTGACCTCAAAATAGGGATTCTCCGTGGTGGCGCCGATCAGGATGATCGTGCCGTCCTCCACAAAGGGAAGCAGATAATCCTGCTGCCCTTTATTAAAGCGGTGGATTTCATCGATAAACAGGATCGTCCGCTTCCCGAACATGCCCATATCTTCCCTTGCCTTTTCCACCACGGCTTCCATATCCTTTTTTCCGGCCACTGTGGCATTGATCTGCGTGAATTCCGAGCTGGTGGTCCCGGCAATCACCTTCGCAAGCGTTGTCTTCCCTGTTCCGGGCGGGCCGTAAAAAATGATAGAGCTGATCTTATCCGCCGAAATGGCACGGTATAACAGCGTATTCTTTCCGATAATATGCTGCTGCCCCACCACCTCGTCCAAGGTCCGCGGCCGAAGCCTGGCCGCAAGCGGTGATTCTTTTTTCATCGTATTCTGACGCATGTATTCAAATATGTCCATGACAAGCCCTCCTCAATATATCAACCGGATACTGTGTAGTTCCCTAGATATTTGTACCGTAATGTCCGGCGCCGTCAGGTAATGGGTGGCTCCACCAATCTTACACAGCCTCCAGCAGCCCTTTCAAGCCCCGCTCTTTGAAAATATCTTTATAATATCCAATCTCATCCTGAATCAGTTCGTCGATCACCCGCATCCCCAGCACTTCCACCGGCGCTTTGTCATCTGTCAGAAGCTCTCCGGTACTCTCATAGACTGTCAGATTGTCCTCCACCCGCTCCATCATCGCTGTCAATTCCTTCTGACGCAGCTGCTTTCTGTTTTCTGACAACAGTGTCAGCATATTGGCATTCTCCGAGGCGAACAGCTCTCTGTTCGTCGCCCCTCTCACATCCACGGTATAGACGTTCGGAAACACTTCCGATATCGTATCCGCCAGACAGACATTGATACCGCCTTCCCCGTCCGATTTCATGTTCATATTGACCACCATCACGCCGTCCTCCTTCAGATGATCCTTTACCAGCGTGAAAAATTCCAGGGAAGACATCTGAAAGGGGATCGTGATATCCTGGTAGGCATCCACCATGATCACATCATATTTGTTATCGATAGCCTGCAGATAGGCCCGTCCGTCGTAGGTCGTCACCCGGACATCTTCGGGCAGATCAAAATAGATGCCCGCCAGATCGGTGATCTTCTGGTCGATCTCCACCCCTTCCACCATCATATTTTCAAAATATTTCCTGCACTGGTGGGCGTAGGTACCGGTACCCATCCCCAGGATCAGCACTTCCGTTTTTTCCTTGTTCGGCACATCCGCCATCAGCGGCGCTGCCAGCGCGTAATCATAATACATGCCGGTAAGCCCGTCCTCCTTCATTTTGATGGACTGCACCCCAAACAGTACGTTGGTAGATAATATGACGCTTTTGTCAGTTTCTTTCACCTGCAGATAATTATAGATGGACTCCCCCTCGTAAGCCAGATTCGTCTCCCAGAAAGCGAAACTGCCGGAATGTCCGAGTACGCTGCACAGTACAAACAGTACCGCCGACACAATACAGGCCTTCTTTCCGGTCTTTTTACTGATAAAATAGAGCAGTCCTAACAGCAGCAGGATCCCGGAAAAGATCAGAAATGTGATGGAAGTCCCCACCGCCGGAATCGTCACAAAGGTGGGCAGAAAGGTGCCGATAATGCTGCCGATCGTGTTGCAGGCCCCCAGTGTTCCCACCGTTTTTCCGCTGTCATTCAGACTGCCGATCGTATATTTTACAAGGGACGGCGTCACCGTTCCCAATAGAAAAAGCGGAAACACAAAGATGATCATACAGGCAAAAAATGCCGCCAGAATCAGAAAATTCGTGCTGACTGTCAGAATCAACACCCCGGAAATTGCCAGTATAATATACTTTCCCACCACCGGAATAGCGGCGATCCAGACAGCGGCCACTAAAAGCCTCCTGTAGAGCCTGTCCGGATTGGGATCTTTATCAGCGCTCCTGCCTCCGTAAATATTCCCTAAAGCCATGGCGATCATGATCGTCCCGATAATAATCGTCCACACGATCTGGGAAGAACTGAAATAGGGGGCTAACAGCCTGCTCGCCCCGAGCTCCACCGCCATCACAGCCATCCCGGCAAAAAACTCTGTCGCATATAAATAATACCTGTTATTCAATATATCTTTCTTCATTCCCGTGCCTTTCTTTTTCAGCGATATTTTCCTTTCACTTTCATACAGTATACAGGAAAATTTTGCTTTTCTCAATGCCCAAAAGTAACCTGAGTGTCCGCTCAGCGCTGTATATATACTTTTCCGACGGGCAGTCCACTCTCCCATAGCTTCACTGCAATGTCAAACATTCTGCGGTCCAGTAAATGATACATCGGCCTTCTTGTGAAGCAAATTCCCGCAAGGTATTCGTTTTGTCTTTTATCCAATACCTGCAGCATATCCTCTTTTTTGTCCGCTCCGAACTCACAGGAAATATAGATATTTTTCTGAACCCGGATAAGACCTGTCCCCTCTGCCGACGCCAGATTCTGTGCTCCGCTTCTATATAATGTAAGAAACCTTTCAAAGTCCGTCTCCACCCATTTCTTATCTGTGCTCTGCCTCTCCGGCCGACTCTCCGATGTTTCAACCACTACTCTGCGAAAACTGGGTTTGCCGTATCTGTCATATTCCCGCACATACTCCGCCTTTTCCGGCATCGCCCCGGTCCCCGGCTTTTCCCGCAGCAGAATACCATTCTCCAGCAGATGTTCTGTAAAAGCCTCCCGCACCTTCTCGTAAGGAATCGGAAAACTCAAAGATTCTGTAATCTGCTTTGCGGTATACCCCCTGTTCGCCAGGTGCCTGATCGCCCCGCCGCCTGCTTCCTCAAATATAAAATGATTTAATGCGTTATAAAAATAATTTTCCACTTTCCTTTTTTCCCATCTTGTGGTATGATTAAAGACAGTTAGGCAACCGCGGAGTTTTTTATCATTCTTCGGTTGTGAATAACTGATCTTCATTTCCGTTTTATGCGGTGTGGAAGCATAGCTCAGCCGGGATGAGCGTTCGCCTCACACGCGAAAGGTCAGGAGTTCGAGCCTCCTTGCTTCCATTTTATTTAACCATTTATAACAAAAACAGACAAGACCAAATTTGTCCTGTCTGTTTTTTATTTTATTACTAACCCAATTAACTCTCCCGGGCAGAAAGATTGCACAATGCAACATGCATATGAAAGAATATCAGAGCGCCATCGCTGAAAGACATTCTGTTATCGCTGAAAAAGAGGCCGTCTCGAGATAATGTTCCCAGTCTATCTCCTCTTTTTCAGAGAATCCGCCTGTCCCTTCACCGCTGTTACCGCTATCGTATAAATAACCGCAAGAAACAGTGTTATGCCTATGCAGACATAATATCTGTTGATCACGGCACTGTCCCCGGTGATCCGGAAAGCTGCCGCAGACAGAAATGGCGTCAGAAAAGTCCCCAGATTACCGCTTGCCATCATCATGGCCGTCCCGAACGCAGCCTGTGTCTGATCCACATCTCCTGTAACCTGCATCATACACTGCGGCATAACAAATGTGATGGAAGAACCGGATATAAAACAGCCGGCCATCAGAAAGGGCAGCGACCGGCCCATCGCCATGAGTACAAGCCCCGCACACAGACACAAAAAGCCAAACGGTATCGTGTACAGGTGCATACGGCGGTCCAGCTTTCCAAAAATCATCCCGGCCAGAACTCCGCCGAAGAGACTGACTGCAGAAGCAACACCCGCTGTTGCCGCATTTCCCAGAGCACTTTCTGATATCAACATGGAAAGATTCGTGGGCACTGCATTAAAACAGAATAAAAACAACATGCCAGTAAACACACAAGCCATCAAAGTTCCACTGATCCACTTCTTCTGCTCTGCCGATTTCCCCTCACGCCCTGCCAGATACTGCCCTTTTTCCTGCTCCGCCATCCCGCCCTTTTCCGCCGTCTCCCGCAATCCGTTTTTCCCCGGCACAAACAGCAGACAGCATATAAACCCCGGAACGATCAACAACAATACAAGATAATTCAGATACCATGCCACAGACGCTAACAGACCACCCACAAGGCTCATGATCATGGCACCGAAACTGTTGGCGCCGGACTGGATCCCCATAAGATCCGCTTTCTCTGTTCCCTCAAAATAATCTGTCAGTAGAGAGATCGCAAGGGCGCACAGAAGTCCCATGCCGATCCCCAACAGAGAAGACCATATCCGCAGAATCCCCTGGCTCCCATGGAACAATACCGGCAGGATTCCTGCTGCCATCATACAGACACATCCCATACCTATTAACAGTTTCTTGGAAAACCGCCTCGACAGTCTGGCAGAAACCAAAGACAGCACCAGTACAAAAACACCTGACATTGTCATCAAAAACTGAACGCTCTGTACCGAAGCATCGGGAAACGCTTCACTTACGCCGGACATCATCGGTGACAGTCCCGTGGGCGCCATCTGCATCAGTGACAGCAGAAGAACCGTCACAGCTATCATTCTTTTATTCACAGCCTTTTTTACCGCCTTTTCCACCGTTTTCTCCTCATACTTTCACTTTTACAACGATCTTTCTGACCGTGCACTGTTTATCCGTCATACAGTTCGGCCTGTGGGCGTCCGTGGGCGGAACGATTACAAAGTCACCGTCACGCAGCACCGCACCGCCGTGCTTCGGTGGATTCTGATAGTACTGAATATCGTCCGCTTCGCTGTAGCCTCCATCCGGAATCAGACCCTTAGCCGGCACGATCCCCACAAATTCTTCCCCTTTCACAACAAACTGAATGTCAAAATAGTCACGATGTGTCTCAAACCTTCTGGTTTCCTCCGGATCCGTCGTGTACTCCTGAATCTTGGCAAGCACACCCTCCGCCACGGGAATTTCCGTGCCTGGCGTTAAAGCCATCAGATCCGTACCTGTCAGAAATGCAAAAGCTTTGCGGAAACGCTCTCCTGCATAGTCATATTTCTGAATATCAGCCAAATTACATGTAATCATCTTTCGTCATTCCTCTCTTTCTTTTTTCTTCCATCATCTCTCTGTTTATCATCCCGTGAGATAACGCTCCTCTTCATTCCTCTTTCCGGCTTTCGCTCAGGTGGTCTCCCGCCTGCCGACTTCTCTCCTGTCCCCCACGCACAGGTTCCACATCATGGGCTTCGTTCTTCCTCTCACCCGGGCAGTTTCCCCGGCACAGATCCAGGCATTCTGTCTGTCCCGTACTGCCAGTGTTCCGTACTTGGTCCGCTCGGCAGGTTTTCCCCGTGGGATTTAAGCGGCAGAGGCTTTGACGATACAAATAAGGATTCCAACCACATACCGTCTGTCAGTAACCGCTCTTTCGCATAGCGCACCCAGTCTCTGTCATAAGGACATCGGAAATACTCACTGACATGAAGATGCAGGATCTTCCATACCCCCTCCTCGACAACAAAATTCACGTCATATTTCTGTAACAGTATTTCTGCCCTGTAACATTTGCCCTCCGCCGTTTCGCTGGACAATAGCGCTCTCCTGGCATCAGAAATATCCGGTACGGCTGCGCCAAGGTCCCCGGCATCCGTCTCTGTCGAAAAAGCCGTCCATATTCCCCTTGCGCTCTCCCCATCTGGAGAAACCTGCAGTAACGGTGTGGAAAATGACAGTGTTGTCAGCTTTCCCGGCACAGGTTCTTTCTGATAGAACGTCTCCACTTTCCAGTGTTCTTCATATACGCCGGAAGCGCCGTATTCCAGACTCGCCTCATCGCTCTTTGTCCACAGCTCCGTGAGAATCCTCTCTCCACATCCTGCGCCACAGTAAAATGCATACCGGCTCATCAGATCGGCTATTGCCGCCCTTGCTTCCGATTGTCTCATTCTTTCTTCCAGTCGAAAAAGCCGCTCTTCTATCGTCATATTTTCTGCCTCCCTCTTTCTCAGGCTTCCATCCTCCCGCTTACCGCCACAGCCGCAGGGGAAGGGATCGATACGTTCTTTCCTCCGTTCACAAGCACACCGTTTTCATAATCGATCTCCAGCACACAGATCTCGTCGGAATGCTGCAGCGCTGCCACAACAATTTTTCCATCCCGGGAAATATGAAAATCCCTGGGGCCGTCCCCAGGCAGTGCGGCAATACTTCTTCTCGCCAACGTCCCGTCTTTCCTTCTCTCAAATACGGTAATGGAATTGGAAGGACGATTTGCCGCAAGCAAAAACCTTCCATCAGGTGTCGCCCTCAGGGTGCTGGTCGCGGCCATCCCCCTGAAAGATTCTTCCATCACCGATATTTTCTGTAAAAGCCGCACACTGCCTTCTTCCTCCAGACGATCCTCAAACACATAAATATCATCAGGCATCTGCATCATGGCATAAATATACTTTCCACTGGTCTCAAAATAACGGGGAAAGGGCTTGTCCGGGAACTCAAAAGAAGTGATTCGCTTCCCGTCCCCCGCCCGATAAATGACAAGCGCACATTCTGCAAGGGAAATAACGCCCACATAGTCTCTTCCCACAGGCGCCACACAGTGCAACGCCTTCCAGACCGCCTCCCTGGGCGGTTCAACCACCAGCCTGGCCGGCAGCACCTTTCCGTTCTTTGCCACAGGAAACGCCGTCCATGTCCCGTGATAAAAATTGCAGGCATAAACATTCTCACCCGCTTCGTCCACCGCCACACAGCAGGTCCGCTGTCCGAAACTTCTCTGACCGCCCAGTTTTGTCAGTTCTCCGTTCCGCTCTATCCGGTATGCGGATACACCTCCATCCGCATACCCATCAAAGGTCATACCTTCATTGACTGCGTAGAGAAATCTCTCTGTTCTATCAAGCGCTACGCCTCCGGTATTGTAGGCCTGTGTAGCAGCAATAATTTCAGTCTCAAAGGAATCTGCATCAATATGAATGCTGTAGATTCCCTGACTCCCCCGGACAGAATTGGTTCCGATATATGCCTGATAATATGATTTTTTCATACGTTTCTACCTTCATTTTTCATTGCGGGTTTCTCCCGCCTCCAGAAATTCGTTTTCTTCCGCCAGATTCATTCCCTGTTCCCAAAACCGCCCATAAATTCTCTACCTCGTGAAATGTTCCCGGTGTATCACCGCACCATACCGATTGCGAACCACATACTTTGTCTGAAGCTCTGCGATCCACAAAAAAAGTGCAAGACCGGACATCACAAGCCACAAAACTGTCACAATCCCTTCCAATCCCCCCATTTCCGGAGATGCGCTCTTCATCAGAAAAATAGCGTGCCATACAAAATTGAGAATCGCCAGAGCCGCCGTGAAAAAGCCTCCGAATTTGATAGTCATGGAAGATTCCACATACTCCGCTCTTGTCATAATACTCTTTTTCCACAGCCCGGCGATGCAGCCGTAACACAAAACAAACAGAGGAATCACAACGATAATGCCAAAGGCCGGCAGTATCCCCTCAATATTGCTTTTGGTATTCTGCAGATTAGCAAGAAGAAAAAGCAACACGCAGCAGGCCGACAATACGGCTGATACCACCTTTTTTCTCCGATACTTCTCTAACGGTAAACAGACGCTCCAGGTATTTCCGATATAGACCAGTTTTCTTTCGGTCTTCCCATCCTGATCCACGGTTTCCTGCATTTCATAATCCTGAAAATATTTTTTTGACAATGGTTTCACAGGGATGTTCCTTTCTTCCATAATAAAGAAAGCGGGGTTCGCTCTTATACTAAGCTCTTACGGATAACGGCCCGGCTCCGAAAAAGCCGAACCGTTTATCTTTTATTTGCAATATATTATTCAGTATATTATATTATTTTTCTTAAAATATTTTACACAGCCGCCATATCCCTATTCAGCCGCCACCAGCGGACGAACATTATAAATATTCGGCCAGCAGTGCGCATCGTACACAACGCCTGTCAGATCTGCAGACCATGCGTCCGGGATCACAACGTCACATACTGTGGAACATGCGTAGTGGTCTGCCAGGAAGTCCTGCACCTTTGCGTAGGCATCGTATCTCTCCTCATCGGAAGCCGCCCATGCCGCGTCGATCAGAGCATGCAGCTCTTCCTCGCCCTCGCCGATATAGGCATTCCAGGAAGTCTCGATCCTGCTGTCCGCAAATTGCAGCATACGGCCCACATCCCAGGTATCATTCTCTCCAAATCCCACAGCGATCTCACCGTTCCAGGAGTGCTGCAGCATAACCACCAGATCAACGGTCTCGATATTTAACGTCACACCGATAGCCGCCAGCTGTGCCTTCATCACCTCATAATGGGCGGACGACGCACCGTTTACCGCATAAGTCGTGAAGGTAAGTTCCTCCGCACTGTAGCCGGAATCAGCGATCAGCTGTTTTGCTGTTTCCACATCCTGCTTATAGTCTTCACACTCATAATAGTAAGGGGAAGCCGGCCCTGTCACGGAAGAGTAGGAAGGTTCTGCAAATCCTGCGTAGGCTGCCTGAGCAAGCAGTTCCTTATCCAACGAAAGCAGAATCGCTTTTCTCACATTCTCATCCGCCAACACCGGATATGCCTTCGCAGTGAACCAGATCGGCAGCGTAACGTTCTGCTCGTATATATTGACTGTGATATTGTCATGGCTTTTCAGTTCTTCCACCTGATTTGTGGAAAGGTTGAAGGCAACCTGTACATCCCCGGACTGCAGCGCCGTTGCACGGGCTACCGGATCCTGAATGAAAGAAAATTCAATATATTTGTAATAGGGAAGATTCTCCTTATCCCAGTAATTCTCGTTACGGATCAAAGTCATCTTCTCCCCTGTCTGCCAGGAGTCCAGCACATAGGGACCGGAACCCACAGGATTCATCGCAAAAACCGTCTCGTCTTTTCCCACTTCCTCAAAAGCCTTTTCCGAGAAGATCGCGTAGTAGGTACAGCCAAGGATCTCCGGCAGATTTCCGTAAGGTCTGGAAAGCGCCACAATAATATGGGTGTCATCCACCACTTCCGTATTCTCCATATCGAACATCAGGCTGTAATGATTCAGCGTGTAATCAAAGGAAGCCTGCAGAGACGCCTTCACATCGTTTGCCGTCATCAGCTCGCCGTTGCTGAAATACACATCATCACGCAATGTAAACTCCACATGGGTGTCATCGATAAAGTTCCATTCAGTCGCCAGAGAGGGATAGGCTTTCTTCTCCTCGTCATTCCAGCGCACCAGGGTGTCAAACAGACAGCTGTCCACACGGTTGGATGTCTTATTCGTCACATAGTTCGGGAAAATGGAGGTGGGTTCTCCGTCGCAGGCCACCTTCAGCGTCTCATCGGAAGTACCTGTCGCCGGCACTTTTCCCTCGGGCACGGCTGTGGCCGCGTTCTCCTGTTTTTCTTCCGTTCCGGTTTCCCCCGTCACATCCTGTGCGGGTGTCTGTGTTTCCGTGTTACTGTTGCCGCAGCCGGCAAGCAGAGACAGACACATTGCACCGGCAAGAAGAAGTGCTGTTACTTTTTTTACTCTCATGTTACATTCCTCCCTATTCGTTTTTATTCAACTCAACCATCATCTCTTTTGCACGATGGCAGGCTACAAAGTGACCCGGCGACATCTCTTTCAGTTCCGGCGCCTTACTGTTTCTGCACAGCTCAGTGCAGTATGCACATCTGCCCGCAAAGCGGCAGCGATCCGGCGGATTAATAGGGGAAGACAGTTCCCCTTCGATCAGGATCTTCTCCCTGCGGTCATGCAGCGAGGGCACCGGAATGGCGGAAAGCAGTGCATTGGTATAAGGGTGATACTGTTTCTGAAACAATTCTTTCGCAGAACTCTTTTCCACGATCTGCCCCAGATACATCACGATAATATCGTCCGATATATGCTTTACCACAGACATATCATGGGTAATAAACATATAGGTTAACTTAAGTTCCTCCTGCAGATCCTGCAAAAGATTCAGTACCTGGGCCTGGATGGATACATCCAGCGCGGATACCGGCTCATCGCAGACTACAAACTTCGGCTTTAAGGCAAGGGCTCTCGCGATCCCGATCCTCTGGCGTCTTCCGCCGTCCAGTTCATGGGGATAGCTGTTTGCAAAGCGCTCCGCCAGCTGCACGATATCCATCAGGTCCTTTACTCTCTTATAAATTTCCTCTTTTGTGCCGGTCTTATAGATTTTCATCGGCTCCGCAATCAGTTCGGTGACCGTCAGTCTCGGATCCAAAGATGCAAAGGGATCCTGAA
>Ga0224742_10097_pt1 | contig 19296 bp, 16 predicted proteins | sample LIM_E_Water_Neg_FD_161631 | JGI IMG/M metagenome (GOLD analysis project Ga0224742, IMG submission 161631) | Enriched cells from gastrointestinal tract of the lab mouse from Pacific Northwest National Laboratory (PNNL), Richland, Washington... | ecosystem: Host-associated > Mammals > Digestive...
GAATGGCATTTTTGCCTATTGCTCTCTTTTTCTTTTTTGACGACTGTGATGTTTTTGAGTGTGTTAAAACCGCAAGCTTTATCTGACTGAACTGAAAGCCTGCCATAATTGTACCGGTTATTACATTGATAGCTTTCGGCTGAAACTGACTTGGTCTTTTTTCAAAAAACACAGCATCATAGCCCATTTCAGCTATATCGTCACAAAGTGCCCTGCCTGCTCTGACAGTGCCTGCCATGATGCAAATGGTATAGCCTGCTTTAACAAGACCGAAAAGCTCCTCCTTAAGCTGCGTTAAAGTCCCCGACCACGCATTAAAGCTTTGGATGGTAAAGTCAGACAAGTGACACACCGGTGTGTCGAAGCTGCCTCGCGGCAGCGAATCCATATATATAGCTTTATTTTTATTATATATCTCAGTAAGCTCATCAAAATTCAGACTGAATTTATCAAGCCCTGCACAGAGCGTGCCATCCTCGACAAACCACTTAAGCTCTTCTAAATTAAGACGCTCCTGCTTTGTGCATTTTTCCTTAACCCTTGCGCTTTCAACAACAAACAGCCTGCCGTCAAAATAATCAAAAATACCGTTAGATTTGTAGCAAAGGGGCAGATATTTATCAAGACAGTTAAGGGACACACCCTCTCTCAGCCTATCACAATCAGCATAAAGCTTTTCTCTTGCTTTAACAGCCTTGCCCTTTAATGACTTTGCAACCTGTTCAATTTTATCTGCAAGCACTTCATTGCTGTCAAAAAGCACCTCGTTGGCAGGAGAAATTTTGATGCTTTCGAGAGAATCTCCTCTTCTTTGGGTATCAATATCGAAGGATGATATGGTGTCAATGCTGTCACCCCACAGTTCAATACGTACAGGTTCATCAAGATGTGCAGGGAAAACATCAATAATTCCGCCTCGGACAGCAAACTGGCTTGTGCCGTCAACCTGGTCATAACGTGAATAACCTGCCATTACTAACCTTTTTTCAAGGTCATCTATATTCACGATGTCATTAACAGACAACGTAAATGTACGCTTTTTCAGCTCATCCGGAGTAATTGTGTATTGACATGCAGCCGATGCAGACATAACAACTGCACTGTAATCCCCCTCAATTATTCTTGAAAGAACACCAATTCTGATATGCTCAAATTCTCTGCTGACACCGGCAACCTCCACAAAGGTGAACTCCCTTGCAGGGTACAGCAAAACACCCGGCTGCAGCTCTGAAAGGCATTCCTTAACCTTAACCGCCGTTGCCTCATCAGGTGTAATTACAAATGCTTTATTGCCCTTTTCACAGATTGCGTGAACAGCAAAGCACTTTGCTACATCACTAAGACCGATAGCCCCAACGGGAGCACTGAAGGTATCAATGCTTTCGCTGAGGCTTATAAATTCCTTACTCTTATTAAATTCGTTTGAAAAACAGGACATCCCTATTTCTCCTTTTTTTATGCATTACTATGAATTATAAAGATTCATTGCCTTGTCAATATCTCCGCTGACAATAAGCTCGAGAGCGGAAACACTGTTTTCAAGGGCTGATTTCAAATCCTTTTCCTGCTCCTTCGGGAAACGGCCGAGCACCCAGTTCACAAGGTCATACTCGGGAGTTGGTTTTTTTCCTACGCCTACCTTTACACGCGGAAAATTCTCACTGCCGAGATGAGCAATAATACTCTTTATTCCGTTATGTCCCCCTGCAGAGCCTTTTCTTCTTATTCTTGTCTGCCCCACATCAAGGCTTATATCATCATAAACTATAATCACATTTTCAGGCGGAATTTTGTGAAACCTTGCCGCCTCTCCTATCGCTTCACCGCTGTTGTTCATCATAGTCTGCGGCTTCATTATAAGGCAGCGTTTACCGCCTATCTGTGCATCTGCAACAAGTGAATGATGCTTTAATCTTTTTATATCTATATTCTTATTGATTGCAAGCAAATCCATAGCCAAAAAGCCTGCATTATGCCTTGTCATTTCATACTTGGCACCGGGATTTCCTAAGCCTGCAACTATATAATCATATGATGAATTGTTAAAAAACTTACTCTTCAGCAGCATTTTCCTCTACCTCAACAGTGATTTTTATATCCTCTGCCCTTCTGCCGTCAACAGAAAGAACAACTGCAGTCAGCTTTCCGTTAGTGAAGGTGTCGTCAATTTCAGGTATTTTATCAAGATTCTGCATTATCCAGCCATTGACTGTTGATATTTCTGTTTTTTCCTGATAAACACCGAAATACTCAAAAAAGTCATCAACAGACATACTGCCCTGAACAAGATATTCATTATCGCTGAGCTTTTCAATATCATTCTGGATTTCGTCGTGCTCATCCCAGATTTCACCTACAAGCTCCTCCAGAATATCCTCCAGCGTAACTATGCCCTCCGTACCGCCGAATTCATCAATTACAACAGCAAGGTGTGTTTTATTTTTCTGAAGAATTCTTAACAGCTTTGAGATTTTTGTATCAGGTGAAACAGCAGGCACAGGTTTAAGAATCGTACGAAGCGATTTAAGGTTGCGCTTTCTTGCTGCTTCAAAATCCCTATGGTGAATAACACCGACAATACTGTCAATATCATCAATATAAACGGGCAGACGACTGAAATTGGTACGGTTAAAAACTGCCTCAATTTCAGTGAGTGGGGCATACTTATCAACGGCTTCCACATCAACACGCGGAACTAAAATATCACTTACATCAATGTCATCAAATTCAATGGATGAACGTATAAGCTCACTTTCATTTTCATCAATTTCACCGCCGGTATGAGCCTCATCAACGTAGGTTTTAAGCTCCTCTTCCGTTATGGTTTCAACACCGCCTGTTTTAAACACCTTGTTCATCAGCTTTTTCCATGCTTTAAAGAAAACATTGAGCGGCGAAAAAATAATAATAAAGGCTTTTATAATGGGTGTAATTGCAACAACTACCTTATCTGCCTTTTCTTTAGCGTAGGTTTTGGGAGTCACCTCACCGAAAATCAGAACAACAATTGTCATAACCACTGTTGATACGGTAGCGCCAAGATCGCTGTTATCACCAAGCAATCCTGTAAAAAATAATGTTGCAAGTGATGTGCAGGCAATATTAACAATATTATTGCCGATAAGCACGGTTGACAAAACAACATCATAATCCTCGGAAAGCTTCAGGGCTCTCTCAATTTTTTTGTTGCTTTCCCCCTCTTTCATCATTGCTTTAAGCTTTACCTTATTCAAAGATGAAAATGCCGTTTCCGACGCAGAAAAAAAGCCGCTCATCAATACAAGAACAATCATTGCAATCAATATGCCCGTGTTCATATTTTAAACTCCTTTATAGTACAAAAAGTGTGCAATACATTATTGCACACTGATTGTTGATATTTGCATTAATTATATTATAGGCAGAAGACCATAATAATTTACTCTGTTTTTTCAAACTCACCGAAAAGTCTGTCCTCGTCAGCAATTTCAAAATTATACATATTCTCATCTTTAATATGATTTTTGATGAATTTATCACGGTCAAACAGCTCATCAGCCTTAACCTTCCAAGCCTTTGCAGCGGCAATTGTTTTGTCAAACAGCTCATTTGCACTCTCAGGATTTTCCATCTCTGTTGAATATGCACCTGTTTCTGCAACCATTTTACTGATAGCACCTGGGTTATCAAGCACCGGGCAAGGACGCAGCATATTGTTATTGAAAGGCTGATTTTTCTTATACGCCATAAAGAGCGGGCTCTTCAGTGCATCAAGCACAGAGCACTCCTTAATATTAACATTTGAATAATGAACAAAAGCACAAGGCTCACAGTCACCGTTTGCATTGATATGGAAGTAATGACGTCCGCCTGCTATACAGCCCTGAACATACTCACCGTCATTCCAGAAATCCATTGCAAAAATAGGCTTTGTATGACGCCACTCGTGCACCTTTTTGTACATAAGACCTCTTTGCTCAGGTGAAACCATTAAATCTGTAACCGCACCATTGCCTGTAGGCATATATGTAAAGAACCAAGCAAACATTACGCCCTGATCAATGAGCCAATCCATATATTCATCAGTTGACAGCACATCCGTATTTTTGCTTGTATAGCAAAGTGATGCACCAAATGGAATACCTCTGTCCTTAAGACGCTTCATTGCAGCAGTACACTTTTTGAAAGTACCATCACCGCGGCGGAAATCGTTATCCTCCTCATATCCCTCAATTGAGAAAGCAGGAAGGAAATTGCCGACCTCACCGATTTCATCAGCAAAGCTGTCATCAATAAGAGTTCCGTTTGTAAAGCTCATAAAGATACAATCCGGATTTTCACGGCAAAGACGCATTAAATCGGCACGTCTGATTGTCGGCTCACCGCCTGTATAAAGGAACATATATGTACCAAGTTCTTTAGCCTCACGGATAATTCTTGCCAAATCATCATATGAAAGCTGGCTGTTCTTGCCGTATTCAGCAGCCCAGCAGCCCTTACATTTAAGATTGCAGGCAGCAGTCGGATCCATAAGAATTGCCCACGGAACATTACAGCCGTTTTCCTCAATAGCCTTCATTCTTTTTGAATAGCTGTTGATTGCAACATTGAGTGCAGGGGGTACAAGCTTTTCAACAACATTGATATTGGTATCACAAATAAGCTTTTTAGCAAAAATCATCCAGTTATTATCAGGGTCATCAATTACCTTATGTAAACCGGCATATGTACTTCTGTTAACCTTTTTAACATCGGCAGCTTCAAGCAGGCTGAGAATTTTCGGTGCATTGGCATTAAAATCCTTACGTGCATACTTAATAGCATTTTTAATTGCAACAGACATTACTGTCTCTTTTATAGATTTCATAATAATCCTCTCTTAATCTTATCATATAAAGGGTATTTTCCCCTTAATTCGATACAATAGAAAATATATTCCTTTTACATAGAAATGTCAAGTTAAATTTTTATAACATTTTAATAGACACCAAAACACTGAACACACTTAAGTTTAAAATCTGATTTGAAATTTCAGACGATAAATCCTGTCCGTTTTATTTTTATACACATCATTACAGTGAGCACCCCAGCTATCGTAACCGCCCACACCCTGCTGTCTTGCAATAAGCCTTACAACAGTTTTATTATATTCAGGCAATTCCTTTTTATGCCAAGCCTCCTCAACTTCCTTAGGAAGATAGTGGCATATATTCATCTCCATCTGAGGCTGGGCAATCACGGAAAATACCTTTTTGTCACCGACAATTGTTGCATAGCGCACACCTGTTCTGTTTCCGCATTCCTGTGGTTTAAGATAATCAACCCACATATCGTTAACAGTTGTGTTATACAGTCCTATCATTGTACCGTTGCAGCGGTCAATGTAATTTTCCTCAGGTCCTCTGCCGAGATATGTTACATTTTCAAAATCCTTAGGCAGTTCAAATAATACTGAAACTTCAGGAATTTCAGGCAAAGTATCATCCGGTGAAAACTGCAAATCAACCTCAATACCCTTTGAGGTGATTGTATAAACCACAACAGCCTTGCATTCAGGCTGTGTGCACACCGTTGCACCGCAGGTAACGATAACCTTTCTGCCGTTTTCAAGTATTTTATAATTTTGAATTGACCATTTTGTGTTGTTGTAAATACCCGGTGTATCACCGGCATCACGCCAGCAGCCAAGCCTTGAGCCGGCCCTGCTGCCTCTGTCATTATCAGTAAGAGCTCTCCAGAAATTAAGACGCATAGGCTGCTGAAGCAGTTCTTCACCGCCTACCTTGATGGAATAAAGCTGATTACGCTCTCTCTTCTCAAAACGCACATTCACATCATCACTTATGATTCTGAGTGAGCCATAGGTATCATCAATTATCAATTCAGCATCAGATTCAAGCTCATCATATGTATTTTCAAATTCATTAATAATAAACTGCTCGCAGGCAACAATATGCCCCGCTTCACACCAGGAAGTTTCCTCTTTGGTTCTAAGCTCAAGGTTTAGATAACATTCGGTATTATTTACTCTGCTGAGCTCAAGATCAACAATTTTCTTCTGACCGGCAGGCAGATTAATATCAACCGTACCGCTGCAGAAAATACCCTTATCCGAGCACTGACACCAATAAAGCTCATATTCATTCAGATTTGTAAACATAAACTTATTTTTGATTTCAATCATACCCCTTTGAGCATCAACAGCATTGAAATCAACATTCTGATAAAGCTTTTTAATTTCGGCTAACTTTGGTGTTTCCTTTCTGTCACCAAACAAAAGACCGTTTCCGCAGAAATGACCATCGTGAGGATTTTCACCAAAGTCACCGCCGTAGGCAAGGTATTCAACGCCGTTTTCGTCAGTGGTTAAAATGCTCTGGTCAACCCAGTCCCATACAAAGCCGCCCTGCAGACAGGGATACTTATCCCAAAGCTTTGTATATTCATCCGTTGAACCGCAGGAATTGCCCATTGCATGCGTGTATTCGCAAAGAATGAAGGGTCTGCCGTCACGCTGAGTCAATGCATACTCCTCACACTCCCATGGCTTATAGTACATTTTTGACTGAACATCGGAAAGCTCCTTTTCGTCGGGTGCACGGTGACACTCAAAATGCACAAAGCGTGTAGGATCTGCATTCTTAATATACTTATACATTTTTTTAGGTGTTTCGCCGCCCAATGACTCATTGCCCAGTGACCAGCAAACAACACTTGTAACATTTTTATCACGGTTATATGTAGCCTTCATACGCTCCATACAAGCCTTTTCCCATTCAGGTCTTGAGCCCGGAAGCTGAGGACAGCCGATTATTGTTGACCAGCCTGTACCATGGGTTTCCATATTATTTTCATCAATTACATAAAGACCGTATTCATCACAAAGCTCAAGAAAACGCGGAGCATTCGGATAATGTGAGGTACGCACTGCATTGATATTTGACCGTTTCATAACCTCAAGGTCATAACGCATGGTTTCCTCGGTTACATATCTTCCTGTACGGCAGTCAAATTCATGGCGGTTTGTCCCCTTGAACACAACTCTTTCACCGTTAATTCTGATAATGCCGTCTTTGATTTCAACGGTTCTGAAACCAATTTTCTGGCTTATATATTCAATAGGAACACCATTATCCTTAAGTGTTAACACAAGCGTATAAAGATATGGACTTTCTGCAGACCACGGCTTAACATCGGCAACGATAGCCTTAAGCTTAGTAACATGATCCTCATCTGCATATTGGCAGTCGAGAGCAACAGTAAGCCCTGCATCATCAATAATACACATATCAATGCTCAGTGTTTCATATGTACCATTCGTTCTGACCTCTGCCTCAGCATAACCATCACTTAATGTAACATCAGGATTTGCAGTAACCTTGAAATCTCGTATATACTGCCTTTCAGTGGTATAAATATAAACATCTCTGAATATACCGCCCATTCTCCACATATCCTGACATTCAAGCCAGGAGCCTGTGCACCAGCGGTACACCTCAACACCGATAACATTTGAGCCTTCCACAAGATACCTTGTAATATCAAATTCACTGCGGTGGAAGGTTGATTCGCTGTAACCGACTCTTTCGCCGTTTATGTAAAGATAAAATGCAGATTCAACACCCTCAAAGCAAAGTACCACTCTTTTTGAAAGCAAACTCTGATTAACATTGATTTTTTTAACATAGCATCCGACAGGATTGTGTTTGGTGGGTGCATTAGGCGGACAGATATCCTCGCTCCCCTCCCATGGATAACGCACATTGCAGTACTGATTCTGATCATATCCCTGCATCTGCCATGAGCAGGGCACAATAACAGTATCCCAGTTATGCGTGTCATAATGGGGCTGTGCAAAATCAGTCGGTCTGTATGCATAATTCTTATAAAGCTTAAATTTCCATTTGCCGTTGAGCAGCTTACAGCGTGAGGATGCATATCTGTCGCATCTCTTAGCCTCCTCCATACTGTCATATGGCATAAAGGTCGCATGCTGCGGCAATCTGTTAACACCGACAATTTCGGGATTGGACTGCCACTCAGTATAACCGTCAATAAAATTTCTTTCCATAAAATATATCTCCAATATACATTCGCAATTTATCGTCTGTGGATAGTGCCCTCCTGATAACCCTCTTGCTTAAGAGCAACTCCGACACTTCTCAAAAGGATAACCAAATCAAGCTTAAGCGACCAGTTATCGCAGTAAAGCTTGTCAAATTTCATCTTTTTCATAAATGATATTTCATCTCTGCCGTTAATCTGTGCCATCCCCGTAAGACCCGGTCTGAAACGATATACACCTGATTCAAGCCTGAAACGATGAGCCCTCATCTCTGATGAAATCAGGGGACGCGGACCGACAAAACTCATATCACCCTTTAAAATATTCCAGAGCTGAGGAAGCTCATCAAGACTGGTTTTTCGCAAAAATTTACCCACTCTTGTGATATACTGCTCCGGGTTTTCAAGCTGTCCTGTTGCAACATTCGGTGTATTATTTTTCATTGTCTGAAATTTATATATTTTGAATGGTTTGCCCCTTCTTCCTCTTCTTTCATGAGAAAAGAAAACACTTGTATTCGGGGTAAGCAGATTAGCAATACAAATAATCAAAAACAGCGGTGACAGAATAATTAATGAAAAAAACGACACCACTATATCAAATAATCTTTTGAATTTTGTAGGTCCGAAATACTTTTTTAATTTATCATTCATTTATAACATCCTTAAAGATAAAAACGGAGCAATTCATATGAACACTCCATATTCGAGTCAATTTGATAAATAACTACATAATGTAGCCAGTCTACTGGATTATACCACATATGATTACAATATGCAATTTTTTTATAATAATTTTAAAAATTATTGCCAAAAAGTTTATAATTATATATAATAATATGCATATGCAGTAAATGCAGAAAAAGGAGTATTACATTTATGAAAAAAATTATCAGTGCGGCACTTTGTGCAATAATTATGCTATTGTGCTTTACAGCCTGCTCATCAACTAACAACGATATGACAGAGGCAAACATTACAAAAACCGTTGAAAACTCATTTGATGCACTCAAAAGCTTTGATACGGACGAACTAAAGAAGTATGTTGATTCACCCACGCTTACCATCATAATGGGCTATGCCGAAAAGCATCAGCAGTTCGCCGATTTAGGCAAAGCCATCTTTTCAAATCTCAGCTATGAAATAACGAACATTGATATTGACAATAAGCAGGTTACAGTTAAAATCATCAACAAGGATTTACAGGAGGTTGCAGGCACATTTGCCGATAATCTAAAAAAGGACTACTCAACCTTCCAGCTCCTCGCAAAGCTCAGTGACGACAATTTTCTTGACAGAAAGCTGTCTGAGCTTTCCGAGAATATCTCTGATGCACCAATGTTAAATGGTGAAATTGAAATAACACTTGATATTGAACAAGGCAATAAAAATCTCGTTCTTGTATTCGGTGATGAATCCGAAAACGCAGTTTCAGGCGGTGCACTGTCTGCCATCAAAAGCATTTACGGCAGCAAATAAAATAAAAAGTTAGTGACATAATATATATTTTGTGTTATTATATATTTTAGTTAATTTAAAGCATTATTTTGAGGTGTAAATATATGGCAAATAAATTTTTGACCGCCCTTTTCGGTGACTATTCAAAAAAAGAGGTCAAAAGGGTAAAAAAGACAGCCGATAAGGTTATCGCCCTTGAAAGCAAATATCAGGCAATGGACGATAAGGAACTGGCGAACCAGACCGTACTGTTCAAAGAAAGACTTGCAAACGGCGAAACTCTTGACGATATCCTTCCCGAAGCATTCGCAGTATGCCGTGAAGGTGCATGGAGAGTACTTGGAATGAAGCACTTCCCTGTTCAGATTATCGGCGGTATCGTTCTGCATCAGGGTCGTATTGCAGAAATGAAAACAGGTGAAGGCAAAACACTTGTGGCTACCCTCCCTGCATACTTAAATGCCCTTAACGGCGAAGGTGTTCATATCGTAACAGTCAATGACTATCTCGCAAAACGTGACAGTGAGTGGATGGGCAAGCTTTACCGTTTTCTCGGTCTCGAGGTTGGTCTTATTATCCACGAAAAAACAAATTCTCAGCGCCGTGAGGCTTATAATGCCGATATCACATACGGCACAAACAACGAAATGGGCTTTGACTACCTCCGTGACAACATGGTTCAGTATAAGGAGGAAAAGGTTCAAAGAGGTCATAAATTTGCAATTGTCGATGAGGTCGACTCAATTCTTATTGATGAGGCACGTACTCCGCTTATCATCAGCGGTAAGGGTGAGCAGTCAACCGATCTTTACAGACAGGCTAACAACTTTGCCAAGACTTTAAAAATGGTTAAGGTTGCCAAAATGGATGAAAAGCAGGACACCGAGTCTACTTATGACGGTGACTACATTGTTGACGAAAAGGCAAAAACCGCCACACTGACACAGGATGGTGTAAAAAAAGCTGAGCAATACTTCAATGTTGAAAATCTTATGGAGATTGATAATTCCACACTCCTTCACCATATTAATCAGGCCATCAAGGCTAATGGTGTAATGAGAAGAGATATTGACTACGTTGTAGCAGACGGACAGGTTAAAATCGTTGACGAGTTCACCGGCCGTATCATGGAAGGCAGACGCTATAACGAAGGTCTGCATCAGGCAATTGAGGCTAAAGAAAATGTTAAGGTAGAGCACGAAAGCAAAACCCTTGCCACCATTACCTTCCAAAACTATTTCCGTCTTTACGGCAAGCTTTCGGGTATGACCGGTACTGCATCAACCGAAGCCCCTGAATTCTCTGAAATCTATAAGCTTGATGTTGTTGAAATTCCAACAAACAAGCCGCTGGCAAGAATTGACAATCCCGATGTTATTTTCCAGACAGAACAGGGAAAATTCCATAATGCTATAGAGCAGATTAAAAAATGCCACGAAAAAGGACAGCCTGTTCTTGTGGGCACAATCAGCATTGAAAAGAGTGAACTGCTTTCAAAAATGCTAAAGAAAGCAAGAGTACCTCATAATGTGCTCAATGCTAAAAACCACGAGCGTGAAGCTGAAATCATTGCACAGGCAGGTAAGCTCGGTGCTGTAACAATTGCTACAAATATGGCAGGCCGTGGTACTGATATTATGCTTGGCGGTAATGCCGAATATCTTGCTAAGGCTGAAATGAGAAGAATGCAGTTTACTGATGAACTGATTGCAGAAGCAACAGGCTTTGCCGATACTGATGATGAGGAAATCATCAACGCAAGAAAAACCTTCCAGGAGCTTGAGGCTAAATATAAAGATGAAATCAAGGAAGAGGCTGACAAGGTACGTGAAGCAGGAGGCTTATTTATTCTCGGCACAGAGCGTCACGATTCACGCCGTATCGACAACCAGCTCCGCGGACGTTCGGGAAGACAGGGCGATCCGGGCGAAAGCCAGTTCTATCTCTCCTGCGAGGATGACCTTATGCGTCTGTTCGGCGGTGAAAGAATGCAGATGATGATGGGCAGATTAACGCAGGACGAGGATATGCCTATTGAATCAAAAATGATTTCAAAAACTGTTGAATCATCACAGAAAAAGGTTGAGGGCAGAAACTTCGGTATCCGTAAGAACACACTTCAGTATGACGATGTTATGAATAAGCAGAGAGAGCTTATTTACAAACAGAGAAACCAGGTGCTTGACGGCATGGACCTTAATGACACCATACTCAAAATGCTTGATACAAACATTGATGAAAATGTAAGAAATTATCTTGCAGGCGATAAAAAGGATGACTGGAATATCAACGGACTCAGAGAAAAATATCTCGGCTGGTTAACATCTGCCGATGACTTTGAGGATATTAACACCGTAGAAGTTGATGATGTTATTGAAACCTTAACAAACAGAGGTCATCAGCATCTTGCAGAAAAGAGAGAAATGCTCGGCGACGATATGTATAATGATTTCCAGCGTATGGTACTTTTAAGAAATGTTGACACACTCTGGATGGACCATATTGATGCGATGGACGATTTAAAGCAAGGCATTCACCTTCGCTCATATGCTCAGCAGGATCCTGTTGTTGCATTCCGTATGGAATCATATGATATGTTTGACGAAATGACCGCAACAATCCGTGAGAATACCGTACGTATGCTGTTAACGCTCATTCCAAGAAGACGTGAGGATGTTGAAAGAAAGGCTGTTGCTAAGGTAACAGCAACATCTTCAGGCGGCGATGATACAGTAAAATCATCACCTGTAAGAAAGGGTAACAAAATCGGACCAAACGACCCTTGTCCCTGCGGCTCAGGCAAAAAGTATAAAAAGTGCTGCGGTGCACCGGGAAAAGAAAAATAAACATAATGAAACACGGCGGATATGATTCATCATCCGCCGTATTTTTATTGCGATATTGAAAAATTGTATACAATAATATATAATATGTTTTATTACATTTGAGGCTGTATATTATATGGAATTTTACGAGTTTTTTGAATTGATATATAAATATGTACCCGACAGTTATCCTGCTGTAAAAAACACAATGCAGATAATGCTGCCTGTACTATTTGCAATCTTTACAGGTCTTTCCTGTTTTTTTGGTCATTTTGTACATAAAATCTGGAATGCATTTTTCTTTTTCGGCTTAGGCTTTATAAGTCCGCTTTTCATTTTCTTTGCAATCTTTGAGCCGCAGAACACTGCCTTCTGGATACTTGTTTTTATTTGTGCTGCAATCGGTATCGTGTGTGCTTATTACTCAAAACAGCTCTTAAAAACACAGATTTTCATTACCACATTTTTGATGGTGTTCATTGCTGTACCTGATTATTTCAGCTTTCTGGGCAATACAGCATCTGTCTTCATTGGTTTAGCCCTCGCATTGGCTGCTTCACTCCTCAGTATTAAATATAAATATATAACCATAATATTTACAACAGCATTTTCAGGAGCACTTATGCTTTGGAATATTATTGAAAACACGTTTGAGTTAAATCATACGCTCACCGTTATTTTCGCTTTGCTTACAGGCATTGCTGGCTTAGCTGTTCAGTGCTATGTTGAACGCAATGAGCTGAAAAAAACATATGATGAAATAAAAGAAAAATCTAAAAAAGCCCGAAAAAAAATCAAGTGAAACTAATATTGAAAATTCATATAAATAAACCAAGAACGCTGTGTCTGTGCAAGACCGGCGTTCTTGGTTTTTAATGATCCTTATTCTTAAAAATCAAACCTTTAAGCATTTCTTTTGTCATAAGGTTATATGCAAATTTCAGTGTTGACAAAAGACATTTAAACAAATCCGGATACCAATCACATCTCGGTGCTGGATTATAACCTTTGTTTTTAAGAATATTACAATAAAATTCTGCATCCTCCGCAAACTTTTTATAATCCTCTTTAGTATTTCCGTTCCATACAGCATCCGCAACAGCAAACCGCCTTGGAAAACACATAGATGACATCTGATAAAGCGCGTAATATATTCTGTCCATATGGGAGTTTCAATTCCGATAATTGACTTTTTTCCGACATCATCAAGCCCTTTAAGTTTTTTGGGATTAAAGTTATAAGTACTTGATAACGGAAACATACCATAAGGATAATCGGAATAATGCGGATTGAATTTTTCAATAATTATCGGATTGCCTGCATTTGCCCATTCCACACCATTGGTCGGCGTTGCTTAGAAATTGACCGTTGTATTTTATCCGGCAGAGGGGGATGCCGTCCGAGGACACTTCCATCCATTCGTTGCCGTCCATCTTGGTGTCGTACCGAGCTTTGAGGCGTTTGGCTAATTCTTTCTGTAGCATATTTAATTTCTCCTTTTTAGGGTAATAAAAAAGGCAGATAGATTTTTGATTTCTATCTGCCTGTGTATCTGATATTTACTTTTCGGGAGTTCAAGTCTATCCACAAAGGGAAAACGGCGATTTTACATCTGCGTTTTGGTACAGAGAAAAATCGCCGTTTGGGTAGCAAAAAAGCCCAATATAATCGGGCTTTTCGCAGGAGACATCTTTTTTGTCTCCACATTATGGTGGAGGAGGGTGGATTCGAACCACCGAAGTCACTGACGACAGATTTACAGTCTGTTCCCTTTGGCCACTCGGGAACTCCTCCATATTTAACTACCGTACCATTTCTGATACGGCAGCTTTGGAGCTGGTGAACGGACTCGAACCCCTGACCTGCTGATTACAAATCAGCTGCTCTACCAACTGAGCTACACCAGCGTTTCTTAACGCTCTAATAATATATCATAAGTCTTAACGATAGTCAAGACTTTTTTTAACATTTTTTATAACTTTCAAGCTCAAGGATTTTGTCAAATTCAACTTTGACCTTTTTTCTGCTGTTTTTTCAGCTCGGGCTTTGCTGTTGTTTTAACTGCAGTAATGGTCATAAAGCCGATTACGGCGAATAATTTCTTTTTCATAATACAACCTCCTTGGTTGATATATTTTCCATCTCATTAAGTATAGTGTCAAAAATCACAAAAGGTAACACAATTTTTATATGCGGCTAATTCATCATAAAACATTCACTTTTCAAGGTTCAGGACAATAAAAAGATTGACTTATCAGTAATATAAGGATATAATAAAAGTGAACAAGGAGCTATCCTATAGACGGTTAGCCCAAATAGTTTGGTAAAGAAATACCGCCCTGCATTTGGAACTGAGGGGCGGTTATTTCTTTATGCTTAAAATGTAGCCAGTGGCTGCAATCAGAATAATAACAATAAATGTTAAATACTCCATGAGCATTGCCCTCCTTATACAAATTCCCTAAAAGGGTTTCTATGTAAACGGAGGGTCACAGTCCCTCCGCAGTGACAAATGTCATTAAGAGGGCTAACCGCCTATGTCTTCAGATAACTCCTTGCCGGACAACTTAACGTCCTTGTAATATTATATTAGATATAATATTATTTTCAAGATTAAATTGTTTTACTGATTCTCTGCATCATTCATAATTTCAGCAAACGTAGAAAACAGCTTGTCTTTATCAACATTGCAATTGTTTACATAATTGATTAATGATAATGCAGAGCAGAAGCTGACACCATGCTCTAAGTTTGAATAGGAACGCAGTGATATATTTAATTTTTCTGCCATTTCCTCCTGTGACAATTCAAGCTCTGCACGTTTTGTATTCAGCTCGTTTTTGAATTTCTTTTTCAACGGATCAAGTGTTGACATTTCCAACACCTGCCTAGATGTGCTAACAGAGCGGATTGTTGCTTCATCCAATATATTAGTTGTTAAATACAGCAAATGTAACACAAGTTTTTATTACAGCAATTGGTATATTATTACATAAATAAGAGCAAGCCTATCAAAAAAGGTTCGGTACTGCTTTCACAGGGAAAAAATTATTAAAAATTTACGCAAGGGAATTACGTCAACTTCATAAAATTCAAAGAATAAACCTTACTCTGAGTGAGGGTTCAAATCTCTCCGCCGAAAACGCAAAAATATCTTTTTTGTAAGAGCCATTCATTAAAATTCACTTTAACAAATCGACACTTTCATTTATATTTGTTTTATAACAAAAGATTCTGACACGATTTTATACTATTTTATTGCATTATACTTCGCCATATGTTAGACTAAAATTACAAAATAAATTGAAATGAAGGAGAATTTTTATGGAAGTTGTTGCGCAAAGAGTGTTTGAGCCATTCTATATGTGGCTTGATATCTCATTTTTGGTTCTTTTTATAGGACTGCTCTTGTACAAGAAAAAGTACACCACAATTATCGTCGGTGTTTTAGCAGGTATCCTTTATCAGATTGTCGATTTTGGTATATTCCATCTCGCAACCGGCTCACGTCATCTGCTGATGAACGGTGCTGAGGGTACTGAAAGTCAGCTATTCTGGGTACTTATGTGGATGTCAATGAGCTACGGCTTTACAAACTTTGCATGGATATGGCTTTGGATTTCAAAAGACAAAAATCTGTTTGAATGGACAACACTGATACTTGGTTGGTGGATATGCTGTCCGTTGCTCACAAAAACATTCGGTCCGCATGATTACACCATTACAATCTGGCGTGAAACCGGGGCATATCATGGATGGATGGCGCTGATACTGTTTGTTGGTTATGTGCTGCTGTTTGTATGGAATATGTCACGCAAGAAGAAAAACGAACGTGTAAATATCCCATGGCTTCTGATAATCGGTATTCTTGTTCAAGCCGGATGGGAAGTTGGTTTGTATCTTGGCGGTATCCGCTCTGCAAACCTTGATGTTACAGGTATGAATGTAAATGCACTTTCACCGATGATTATCAACTCATTGCTTGAAACAAATCTTGGTATGCCTTATATCTTTATTATCTTTATTGCCGTATCAAGAAGATTTACCGAGTCACTCAAAAAGAGAAAGACAAAGCTTTCATTTACCGACAGAGTTGTTGAAAACAACCTTGAAAAAGTTAAGGACAGCGAAAACGTATCTGAATATTTAGCATAACAAAAAAACCTCAGCTAAAGCTGAGGTTTTTTAATTTCCCTACTTGGTCTTGTATTGGTCACCCATTCCGAAATACGGCTCTCCATCTCGTGTATAGGAAACACCTAAAACCTGCCCGCAGATATTTCCATCACTGTCAACGTACGCCCAATCTGTTATCGTATCTTCATTCAAATCATCACGTATGTCAACGCTGTTATCTTTATCCATAAATACATAACCGTCGGCATAAACATAAAAATCACTGATATTATATTCATTGCCATTTTCGTCAGTCATCTCACCAACATAAGCATACCATTCATCTGAATATTCTTCAACAGGATGATTATATGTCTGATAATACACATTTCCGTCCCTGTCATAATAAGGTACATCCTCATTTGATTCATATTTATTGCCGTTAATATCATAATAAGCATTATAGAATTCACCATTTTCATATATTGAGTCCTTGGCAAATTCAGAAATAGTCACTGCACCCTTTACAGCAGAACCGACACAAATCAAAGCCATTACTGCTATAAGAACAGATTTAAGCTTTTTCTTTTCAATGCCAAAAACAAGCGACGCAAGATAGGATATTAAAATCGGAAAAACAGAACCGATAACAAAAGCAATCAGATAAACTGTATTAAAATCGTGTTCATTAAATATTCCCGCAAAAGCGGTTGAAAGCGGAAAAATAATCATACCTGCCCATACAGCCGTATCACCGCTTACATACATTCCAACTGCACAGGCAATTCCGCCTGCAAGTACAAGGATTGTTGTGAAAATCAAAGAATAATTTCTGATTTTTGAATCCTTTATTTTATGCAGAATAATTCCGCCTATAAAAACATAAATAATCAACGAAATCATTTGCATAAACGAAATTGCAACAACCGTTGAAAGAAAAAACAAAGCAGCATTAACCGCAGCCGCCAAAACCACTGTTAGAGGATAAGCTGAAAATTTCAATAATTTTTTCATAATGAATCCCTTTCTTCTTTTATTCCCTGCAAGTCAAATATACCATACGCATTCGTCTGATACAATAAAATAATTATAAAATCTTAATAAATAAAATATAAACTGTTATGATATATTCTTATTGAAAATGTCGTATAGTTCTGTTACAATATTATAGTAAATTATTTATTATCGGAGGTATTTTTTATGGATAATAAAAGACCCGAAACAATGGCTCGTATTAACACCAAAGAGCTTGCTGATGAATTTATTGCAGAACAGGTTGCAAAAATCCGGAATCAGGTGGGTGACAAGAAAGTTCTTCTTGCACTTTCAGGCGGTGTTGATTCATCCGTTGTTGCTGCTCTTCTTATTAAGGCTGTCGGCAAACAGCTTGTTTGCGTTCATGTTAATCATGGCTTACTCCGTAAAGGTGAGCCGGAACAGGTTGTTGAGGTTTTCCGCAACCAGATGGACGCTAATCTGATTTATGTTGATGCCGTTGATAGATTTTTGGACAAGCTTGCAGGCGTTGCAGAGCCCGAAAAAAAGCGTAAAATCATAGGTGCAGAATTTATAAGAGTATTTGAAGAGGAAGCAAGAAAGCAGGAAGGTATTGAGTTCCTTGCACAGGGTACAATTTATCCTGATATTATTGAAAGTGACGGAGTCAAAGCTCATCATAATGTTGGAGGACTTCCTGAGGATTTACAATTCCAGCTTGTTGAACCGCTCAAATTCCTTTATAAAGACGAGGTAAGAGTTGTGGGTGACGCACTCGGATTACCTGAAGGAATGGTATATCGTCAACCGTTCCCCGGTCCCGGTCTTGGTGTTCGCTGTCTTGGTGCAATCACACGTGATCGTCTTGAATGCGTTCGTGAATCTGATGCAATTCTAAGAGAAGAATTTGCAAAGAACGGCTTAGAGGGCAAGGTTTGGCAGTATTTCACTGCTGTGCCTGAGTTTAGATCAGTTGGTGTTAAGGATGGTGCACGAACATATGCGTACCCTGTAATTATACGTGCGGTTAATACAGTTGATGCAATGACAGCAACTGTTGAGGACATTCCTTTTGCACTTCTGCAGCATATAACAGAGCGTATCACGAACGAGGTTGATGGTGTTAACCGAGTTCTTTATGACCTTACTCCAAAGCCTTGCGGCACAATCGAGTGGGAATAAAATAGAATAATAAAAAATCAAAGCTGATTGACGATTTAGTCAATCAGCTTTTTTGTTTGGAATGTGCTTAATTGTTTGCGGTATCGTTGATGATTTCATCAAACATTGCAAAAAGCTTGTCCTTATCGACATTACAGTTATTGACATAATTTATCAATGAAACTGCTGAACAGAAGCTGTTGCCGTGCTCCAATTCCGAATAAGAACGCAGTGATATATCCAAGCGTTCTGCCATTTTCTCCTGTGACAATTCAAGCTCTGCTCGTTTTGTTATAAGCTCATTTTTCAAACTGTTTTTCAATCGGTCAAGTGTTGACATTCTCAACACCTGCCCAGATGTGCTAACAGTGCTGCTTTGTTGCGGCATCCATTATATTAGTTACTGAATCTATTAAATATAACATAAAAATATAAACCCTTACTGTTTCGGCAAGGGTCTTGAAATCATTTATTATTTGCCCCAGTTATCAATAACTTTTTTTATCATATCGGGGTTTTTAGTTGTAATGTTATCGGGCTTTATAGCAAGCATTTTTTTTGCTGTGCGTTCTTTATCAACTGTCCACACAGAGAGCTTATAGCCCTTTTTATGAAGCAACGATGACAATTGAGAGCTTGCATATTTATGATTACAGTTAATTCCCACTGCACCGGTTTCCTCAAGCAAATCAATAAG
>Ga0224742_10100_pt1 | contig 19061 bp, 26 predicted proteins | sample LIM_E_Water_Neg_FD_161631 | JGI IMG/M metagenome (GOLD analysis project Ga0224742, IMG submission 161631) | Enriched cells from gastrointestinal tract of the lab mouse from Pacific Northwest National Laboratory (PNNL), Richland, Washington... | ecosystem: Host-associated > Mammals > Digestive...
GTCCATCAGGCGGACAAACTCCTTGCCCACAAAGCCGTAGCCCTTGAGGGAGAGGGAGCCGTCCCGCTGGCCGTACTTCAGGTCTTTCTTGATGGCCCAGAGGGACATGAGGGAGATCAGCTTTCCGCCGGTGTCAAACACCAGCGTGTCGAAGTCCTTAACGTTCTCCGGGGTCAAGTCCTCCAGAATCTCGTCGTAGGAGCTGGGCTGGATGTAGGCCTTGCGGTACCGGGGCTCGATGCGGTCGATGCCGAAGTCCACGTCGATGTGCAGGGGGTTGGGCGCAGACAGGGCCAGGGTAGACTTGCCGATGCCGGGGTAGCCGGCAATCAGCATACGGATTTTCTTCTCTCCGTCGTGGATGTCGTTGGGGTTCCTAATCATTCGGATAGCTCCTTTCGTAATGGGGGAAGCAGTCAGCCACTTCCCAGGCGTCGGCGGTGGTGACACAGAGGTCACAGCCGACAATATCTAAATCCTTGGTTTTGTAGATGGTTTCGCACTCCTCGCCGCAGACAGGGCAGTGGGGGTATCGGGGCTCTTTCCCGTCCGGGTAGCCGGTGCGCTCCATGTTGCGGATAACGGGATGATCCGGGACGTCGTTGTATCCGCTCACGGCGTCCCCTCCCGTAAGGCTCTCAGCACGACCTCGTAAAGCCATTCCTGGCTGGACTGACAACCGCTTTCCCTGACACACTGCTCCAACAGCGTGTAGTCCTCGTCTTTCATGCGGAACGTGAGTTTCCGGGCGAGTTTACGGTTGGCCTGTTTCCGGGGCCTGTTGACGGTTATAACCGCCTCGGAGGGGCCGTCCGGCAGGCTCACGCCGTAAGCGGCGCAGATAACACCAATGGCCTCCGGGTGGATGATGATGCCGTACTTCTCCCAGGCCTCGCACTGGGCCAGGAGCTGGCGGTTGAACTTGGGGAACACGTCCCGCACCACCAGGGCGGCATCCTTTGCCATCGCCCCGGTATCCATGCGGATTTCCCGGAGCCGCAGGCAGTCGTTGACATCCGGCTCCCGATGTGTTACCCTTGTGTCAGCGACAGAACCATTTTCCACTGAGGGCGTCCCCGGGGCATCGGGGGCGTCCTTTGTCTTGTCCTGGCAGTCGCACCGTTCGTCGGGATCCAGATGCGCTCCGCAGTGGGGGCAGGTCTTGTATTGCGCCATAGCTTAATCCTCCTCTCTGATTTTGAAATACCTTTTGTAGAACTGTGCGCGGCTTTCCTCAATGGGAATGTCCTCGGGGTATCTGTGGACACGGGCCAGACGCTCCTCGCCGCACTTGGGGCAGTACGCCTCGTCGAGAATGGGGAGCAGGATGATCTCGTCACAGCCGACCAAACTTCTCAGGCACTCGTCGCAGATGGGGCGCTCGTTCTCCGAATACTCTGACAGCTCCTGACAGGTGATTTTCAGCCAGGGAGTACCAGCCAACGTGCGGTGAAATTCCGCCATCCTGTCACCCCCTACTCCGCCCGGGGTTTCTCCAGCTTGATAAGCCGGGTGCGAACCATCGTGCCGCTCTTCTTAAAGGCCCCCTCGTCCAGCCTGACCATCTCGGCACCGTGGCTGTCCAGGAACTCCCGGAACGCGATGGCTTTCTTGTTCGACCAGAAGAACGGGGCATCCGACACCACCGACACGAGGATGCCACCGGGGGCGAGGATGTCATAGGCGGCGAGGATGTGGTCGATGTCCTGCTGCTTGGTAAAGGGCGGGTTCATCACAATCCGGTTCCACTCGTGGTCGATGCCATCATCCTTGGCGAAGTCCAAGAAGTCGATGCCGACCATAGTGGTGTAGGGCTTGCCTTTGAGGTAGCGTTCCATGTCCCGGTTGAGCTCCAGGCCGTACAGCACCTTGACGCCAGCCTCGGACACGACGTCGGCCAGGTCGCCCTTCCCGCAGGACGGCTCCAGGACGACGCAGGTGCTGTCCAGCTCGGCCATCCGGCACATCTGCTCCGCAACGGGGCGGGGCGTGGGGAAGAACTGGTACTGCTTTTTGAGGTCAACCGTCTCGCCGGTCATCAGGACGTTGTTCAGCAGCTCGGCGGGGTCGCCGTCAGCGAACACATGGCCCTTGGCCTTGCGGTTCCACTTGCCGCCGATGTTGACCAGCACCTTGTTCACGGCCTGATAGGTGGGCCGGTCAAGCTGGCGGTCGGGGAGAAAGAGGGTGTCCCCCTCCACACGGCACTCCCCAAGGATGCTGAGGATGTTGTCAGCGATCCTGCTCATGGGTAGCAGCTCCTTTCACTTTGCGGCGGCTTCTGCCGCCTTTTTGTCTTTCTCGGCTTTCCAGCGTTGATACCGCTCCTCGACACCGGGCTGCTGGAAGTAGGCCGCCGTCGCGTCATAGACGATGGACAGCAACTCAAGCCGAATGTGCTCGGGGATTTGGCTGGTGTCGATAGTTACTGCGGGATGCCCCAGTGCCGGCATTCTAGGCACCTCCTCTCCGAAAGTTTAGATAAACTAAACTCAAAGGGCAAAAAAATACCGGGGAATGTCGCTGAAGTCGATGCCAAGAAACCGGCAGATGTCGCTAATCTGCTCCTGGGAAAACTCACCTTTACCATTGACTTTAAGGCTGTATGTGCTGGGTGTCATTTTCCCTGCGGCTGCTACATCTCTGTCGGTTTTCCCGAGCTCTGCGGTTCTGGCTTTCAGCATAGAATAGTTCCAGGGCTGAGCTCGACTGTATGCGGCTCTCATTTTTTTGCTCACCTCCTTGTTCAGTTTATCTAAACCATACCACAGCCACCCCCGGCTGTCAATAGTGTAGTTTAGATTTTTATAAACTTTTTTTCGATTTCTTTGGATAGCGTATTGATTTATCTAAACTTATGCGGTATAGTAGAGGTACATCAAGGGAGGTGCCGACAATATGGGAGACAAGGAGACTTGTGCCAAAAGAATAAGAGAGGCTCTGCAACTGCGCGATATGACGCAGGCGGACCTCTGCCGGGTAACGGGCATTCCAAAGAGTGCAATGAGCCAGTATTGTAACGGTGGGCTTGTTCCTCGTCAGGATCGCACCTACCTTATTGCGAACGCTCTCAATGTATCCGAGGCATGGCTGATGGGGTACAATGTTTCCATAGAAAGAGAAACAACGCCCGCCTCCTTGGAAGAAGACGGGCGCACAGGTGAATTTGTTGGCCTGTTTGGTCAACTGACCGCAGAACAGCAAGCCCTCATTATCGCTCAGATAAAAGGGATTTTATCAGCGCAATAAGGGCCTCCTGGGAATCTGCCGGGAGCTTGGCGAACAGTTCGGCAGAAAAGGCGATATCGGGAGAGATGGGCTCTTTGCGAGGTTCCATAGGTACAGCTCCTTTCGTAAAGTAGCTGCCGACAGCACCGTCATTATATCAGACGTTGCGTAATTTCGCACAAAAAGATATTTAATCACATTCGACAGACAATGACAAGCAGTATATTGTACAACAAAAAAATTGCACAAAGCCGTACACGAAAGGAGAAGATATTATGGACAGCAGGATTACACTTCCATGTTCCAATGGCTTTACGCTTCACACAGATGGGGAAAACATTATCATCGCCACGAAGAAAACCGAGGAGATCATCCCTATTTCACGGGTGCAGAGTTTTTCGCTGAAGGAACCCGGACTTGCCTATGGGAAGATCGTATTCACTACCGCACAAGCCGCTACCACTGGCGTCAATATTGGATTTGGGATAAGCGCAGCACTTGGGGCCGAAAAGACGTTCTTTTATTCCAAGGGTGCGCTGGGAACCGCCAAGCAGTTCCGGGATGTCGTCATGGATTATGAAAAACGTGCCAGCCAACCGACCCCTGCTCCTGCCGGTGCGCCCGTTTCTGCCGTCGAGGAAATCCGTGGCTTAAAAGCTCTGCTTGATGAGGGGATTTTGACGCAGGAAGAGTTTGAGGCAAAGAAAAAGCAACTGCTGGGAATTTGATGCAACAAAACGTGTAGAGGGAGGTGCCGAATGTCTCCACGCAAGAAACTGGCGGATCAGCAGGGCGGATATTCCGGCACCGCCGTCATTTACGCCCGGTACAGCTCCCACAACCAGCGAGAGGCCAGCATTGAGCAGCAGGTCGCAGAGTGTCAGAAATTCGCAGACGCAAACAATCTCCACATTGCGGAAGTGTATGCGGATAAGGCTATCTCTGGCAAGACAGATCGACGCCCTAACTTCCAGCGTATGATGCGGGATGCCGGGAAAGGCAAGTTCCAATATGTTGTGGCCTGGAAGTCGAATCGCATGGGCCGGAATATGTTGGATGCTATGATGAACGACTCCCGGCTCCGGGATATGGGTGTTCGTTGCCTATATACCGAGGAGGATTTCGACGACACCGCCGCCGGCCGTTTCGCGCTCCGAAACATGATGAACGTCAACCAGTTTTACAGTGAGAACATGGCTGAGGACATCATGCGCGGGATGATGGACAACGCCCGGAAGTGTATGGTCAACAACGGGGGTCTGCCCTTGGGCTACAAAAAGGGTGAGGACGGCCGCTATGCTATTGACGAGGCGGGAGCTGCCATCGTCCGGGAAATATATGAGCGGTTCTATGCGGGGGAGGCATTCATCGACATAGCAAACGATTTGAACGCCCGGGGCCTCAAAACCAGCCGGGGGAACCGCTGGAACAAGGGGAGCTTTCACAGGCTGCTCACCAACGAGCGGTACATAGGCGTGTATGAATTTGGAGGGGTGCGCATCGAGGGCGGGGTGCCGCCCATCATCAGAAAGGAGTTGTTCTATGCGGTGCAGGAGAAACTAAAGACCAAAAAGAACGCCCAGGGCCGACACCGGGAGAACGGCGACTATCTGCTGACTGGCAAGCTGTTTTGTGGGCATTGCGGCTCTCCTATGGTCGGCATATCTGGCACCAGCAAGACCAAGGACAAGCACTATTACTACATCTGCCAGAAGAAACGTCTGGAAAAGAACTGCAAGAAGAAAACAGTCCGCCGGGACTGGATCGAGCAGAAGATAGCCGAGATCACCAAGGAATATCTCATGCGGGACGAGGTTATCCAATGGCTGGTGGACGGCTACGATAATTTCCTGAAGCTCCACCGCAAGGACTCCATGCTGCTGGCGGCGGAGGAGGAGATGGAGGGGGTCAAAAAGGCCATTAAGAATGTGATGGCCGCTATCGAGCAGGGCATCATCACCCCCACCACCAAGGATCGGTTGATGGAGCTGGAGGATGACCGGCGGCGCCTGGAGGCAACAATAGCGGTCGAGCGGGCCGCGCTGGTGGACATTCCAAAGGACAAAATACAGTTCTGGCTTGAATCGTTCCGGGCCGGGGACGTAACGGACAAGAAGTATCAGGCAAAATTGATAGATTCCTTTGTCCAAGCCATCTATCTGTATGACGGCGAAATGCGGGCCGCTTTCAACTACTGTGGCAAGAAAAACAGCGTGACGGTCAGCCTGGATGAAGTCGATGGGCTTGGCGGCGACGCCTCGGCGGAGAGTTCGTATAAAATCCCCTCGCCTCCACCAAATGGACATTGGACGAACACTTATTATTTTAAGGGCGGCTTTGCCGTGATGGTGTGGCTCTGATGTCAGCAGAATAAGAACTGAGGATTTGTCCTCAGTTCTTATTTTTTCGCATCATCTGCGTAAAATTTTGGTTGTACTCTATATTTCGCCGTCTTTGTCGAAATATGGAAAATAACATCTTGACAGCAACGGGACTCCGTGGTAAAATAAGCCAAGAAAGGAGCGAAACAGATGGATAACGTAATCTTGAAATCCTTATCCGCCGAAAATTTCGCTTCGTTTGCCGAACGAATCGAGTTTTCAACGGAGACAGATTCGGGTAAAAAAGAGCACCTTGAAAATACATTCACAGTAGAGGATATGCGTTTCAACAAGGTTTCTTTTCTTTACGGAGCAAACGGATCAGGAAAAACCTTTTTTTGCAAGATTCTGAGAGAAATTCAGCGGATTTTGGCTCTGTCCCCTCTAATTACAGCAACCAATAGCGCTCAGTTCCTTGCAACACCGCAGATTAAAGGCATAGATGCCCCTGTAAAGCCTTTTGCCTTTGATACGCAGTATCAAGACAAGCCAACAACGCTTGGAATTGACATTGTTTTAGACGGAGTAAGTTACCATTATGAGTTCTCGCTTCAAGGAAAAACAGTTGTACGGGAAATTCTAACAAAAAAATTCCGTCGGACGGAGAAACTTATAGAACGCACATCTCCTTCCTTTAAAGATATTTTGCTTCGTTCTGATTTGAAAGGGTTTGAACCAACAAAGCAAACAGTAAAACCAGAAGCTCTTTGCCTTCCTGTTGCGGCAATGTTGAATAATCCTTTGGCTGCCCGACTGAATGCTGTGATTTGTGGGATTCAAGTAGTTAGTATGGCAGCAGGACGTTTAAACCCAATTAATCCCAAAAAGACTTTTACCGAAGAACGCATAGCAAAATACATACGAATTATCCAAAAAGCTGACCCCACAATTCGAAATATCAGCGTATCAACGTCAGAAGAGGAAATCGCACGGCAAAAAATTGATACGGATGATTTTGAGAACAGAGAAATCATTGCAAAGAAAATGACTGTGAGTATTGATACCAAACATGCCGTTTACAGCAATGGTGAGGAACAAGATAGTCAAGTCCCAATTACTTTTTTCGCAGAAGAATCATTAGGAACAGTGAAATTGTTTACGGCTCTCCCGTATCTCTATGATGTCTTGGAAATGGGTGGTGTCCTTATCATCGACGAGTTAGAGAATGGGTTACATCTTTCACTTGCAAAGGAAATCATTAGTCTATTTAGTAGCGAAGAGAGTAACCCTAACCACGCCCAGCTTATATGCACTTCACATCAACCATTGCTGTTAGACGGAGATTTTCGACGCGATCAAGTGTGGGTAGCGACCAAAGATTCTGTTGGAAAAAGCTCGTTACATAGATTGAGTGAATTACAGACACCACGAGCCAAAGTAAACCTTACAGCACAAATTTTGAAAGGAGCTTTTGGGTGTAATCCCCGACTGTTCTTTAGACAATAACACATAATAAGAAAAAGGAAAGACACCGAGCGGCAACTCGGTGTCCTGCGGGATGACAGAAGCACGGGACGTTGTACTTTGTCATAGATGCTTTTACATTGTACCACGCTTGATTCTCGATTGCAATATGAAATCTGTGTCCAGAAAGGAAAAAATAAACGCAGACTTTTTCCGAAAAATGTGATGACATATAACATCATATTTTAAAGGAGCGTAAAGACAATGACAATCAAATACAAATATTACATTTGCCGTTGCGGCAAGAAAATCATTCCTGTGACCAATCCATCGAGATGCCCCCACTGTGGGCGTGTTACCCGGCTGAAATGAGGTATGTGTTATGGGGAAGAATCAACATGTAACTCCACACCCCGGCGGCGGCTGGCAAGTCAAGGGAGCTGGAAATTCGCGTGCGACTGTACGTACTCCAACGCAGAAAGCCGCAATTGATGTTGCACGTCAAATTTCGCAGCATCAAGGATCTGAATTAGTGATCCATCGCCCAAACGGTCAAATCAGAGATAAGGACTCGCATGGGAAAGACCCGTTCCCGCCGAAGGGATAACTTAATCACAATAGCCAGCGGTGATAAGGCATTAACGCTTTATCACCGCTGTTCCTATACTCTTACTCTTTTACATCTTGTAGGATTTACTTTTCTGTGCTTCCTGCCACTCCGCAAACTCCCGTTGGCCCTGTGCGCTGTCATAGTATTTCCGTATCTCCGGGACGAGGAACCGGGCAAAGGTTTCTATAATGGCTTGTGGAAGTTCAATTTCATGGGCCGCTTTATCTGGTTGATTTTTTGGCAAAGATGTTCCCCCTTTCCAAAACGCAGGACAAGGCCCGCAGGTGGGAGAAACAAGGAAAGGGTAAACTGTTCCTCCCTCTGGGGTCGGTTATCAGTTCACGCTGAGAATGGCGCGGATGAGCTTGTTTATGTAGCCCTCGTAGTACCGCAAGACCTGTTCCACAGCATCGGCGTCCCCGGCGCGGGCCGCATCGCTCACCGCCAGCGGCAGCAGCTCACGGCCTTTGTAGTTACGGCGCTTCATAGTGCTAACCTCCTTTCCTCGCTGTCAGTTTTGTCCGCGGGACATTCAGCGATTTTGTTCTGCGCCGCTGGACGGCACTCCGGGACAGTCCCAAGGCCTCGCCAATCTCGCTGTCTGTCAAGTCCAGAACCAACCGCAAAATTAAAATGCTTTGCTCCTGCTCCGGCAGACTGGCAAAGGCGTCGGCAATTCGTTCGCTTCTGATCGGCAGGTCATAGCCGCAGTACGAAAACACGTAGCTGTCGCTGGGGTAATCGTCTACGGAACACAGCTTGTCCATCGCCGTTTGGGGCAGACGCTCCAAGGACGTTTCCCGGCTGGCCCGCCGTTTCATTTCCCGGATGTAGTCGATTGCCTCATGCTTCAACACGGTCTTGCAAAAGGCGTCAAACCTGCACCGTTCGCCATAGTCGCGGGGGTTCGTTTTCATCTTCTCACCCCCTTTCGTTTGGGGATGGTGGTGGTACTTTCCCTTTCCGCTAACAGAGCGTTCAGCGGCACAGGTTTTGCGCACAAAACCGATTTCCGCAGAGAAAAAAGTGAAGAAAATTTTCCAGACCGCAGGAAACGACAAAAACCGCCCGGCAGGTCGTAGACCCGCCGGGCGGTTTGCTCTGTATAGTTTACTATATCTGCATCGTATAGTATAACTTCATAGCCGCAATTCCCCCAAGTGGGGGATGGGCTTTTTTTGATGGTCTAAATTGAAATGATAGAAAAAAGGACATGGCGATGCCTCCCGGATACCGCCGTGTCCTTAAAAATGGGCAACTTTAATACACCCTCCGTTTTCCGTTTTTCAAAAGAAAGCGGCGGCTTGAAATTTACTATTTCAAAACCGCCGCATGGCTACTTGTATTTTGTTTGGGCGCATAGATACCAGCCGCCGAAACAACGGTTTTTTTATTTACCGCTGGGCGACAATCACTTTTTGAATATCCCTGCAATACGCCTTTTACTTGATACGAATACTTGGTTCAATCGTTATCTTCCTGCCAGGTATTTTGCCACCAATCATCTTCCCAAGGCTTGCCCTGCCATTCGTCCTGCCACAAGTCTTTCCAGTCATCCGGGAAATTCGATGTGTCAAATGCGTCCGAGGTATAAATCCCCATTACACCGGAGCCTTTCCGTGTTATCTGAATTACATTAGCTCCAGTGCCATCTGTGAAGGTAGCCAAATTTCCACTTTCCTTGAAATTTTTCGGCCTATATATCTCGCCCCAACTGCCGTTATCTGTAATAGTCGCAGTGGTATTCTTGAAATCATCTTGGGAAATTAGCTGAAAATATCCACTGTTGGCTGTAGCGTCCACCGAGCCAGCGAAGCCCTCTGGCAAGGTCAAAAAGACGGACGCCATATTGAAATTGCCTACAATATTGCCAGACCTGATAAGGTCGCAAGTCAAATGTCCGCTGTCAGCACTCAAATTTACATCGCCATAATCAACATCAGGAATATACAGTTTGATTGTTTCATCATTGGTGTTCGTTTTGGTCTTGCAGGAGACAGAAACCCTCCAGTCGTTGCCCTGTTCGTTAATTTCGACTGTATAAACATCGTTATTGTATTCAGCGGAAATTTTGTTATCCGTTGCCGCCAGCACATTCACAGCGGCGCTGCTGACATCCAGCGACAGCGAGGGCCTGCCGGTGGTGTCCAGTGGCGTACCAGGGAGAGACGCTGCATGGGCATTCGCCGCAGCTGGCCCCAGCGAATAGACACCAACAAAGGCCGCTCCCAGAACTACACACAGTGTCAGCAGGACAGTCAATATCTTAACTGACCTCGATTGTTCCCTAAACTTCATAATTGCACCTAACCTTTCTTTCAATAGCTGTTTATTTTCGCTTAAAGTAACAGCACCGAGATTTTCTTTGTATTTCCCAACTGCGGCCATCGCGTCAAGCAAGGTTTTCCCGTAGTCCTGCGCGTTGCCGCTCCCCATTTTGGCAAGGACGGCTTCATCGCAGGAAAATTCACAAGCCTTGGTAATTTCCCGGCTCATAAGATGAGCCAGCGGATTAAACCAATGCAGGCAGACTGTAATCTGTACCAGCCACTTATAGAACATATCCCGCCGTTTGTAATGCGTCAGCTCATGCAGGATGATATAGCGAAAATCTTTTTCAGGAATATCTGCGCTGGGCAGTACAATACACGGACGGAAAAAGCCAATCAGCAGAGGGGAAGAAACCAACGGATTGACGCATAATTCAATGGGCTTTTTGATGCCCGACTGCTCCGCAACAATAGAAAGTTCGTCTAACCGCTCAATGTCAGAAACCGGGGTCAATCCAGCCTTGATATACTGCATAAAGCCCTGATAGATTGTTATTTTTCGTATCAGCAAGCCCAGCGCGGCCACCAGCCATACCAGCCATATCTGATTGATTAACAACACTCCAATATCTTGAAGTGGGTGGGCAGTTGTTACATCATCTGCCGGACTACTTACCGTTTCATTGCGATGTTCCGCCCCAACAGCGGGAGCAAGATTGCTTTCCGGAGCGTTTAATGGGAGCTGTTGCTGCGGCGGTAAAGGAGCGGTCTGGGATATTGCCTGATCGACAGCCTGATATGCCTTCCCCATCAGGCTTACTTCCGTCCCGAACGGGAGCAGCAGACGCAAAACAACAACCAGCCAAATGTAATACTGCCATTGCCGGCTGATTTTGTTTTTCAAAAACTGTTTTCCAAATAGTAAAGCCAGAATAAGTAAACTGCCGGAAAAAGACATGGACAGGAAAATCTTCAAAACTGCGTTCATTGCTGCCCTTTTCCTTTCTCCAGCAGCCGTTTCAATTCCTCATATTCCTCGTCTGCCAGCAAATCGCCCATAATCAGATTGGAAACCAGACCTTTTGCGCTGCCCTCATAAATCTTATCCAGGAAATTTTTTGTCTGCGCCGTCTGGTACTCCGCTTCCGAAACAAGCGTAGTATATTCGTTGCGGCGTCCGATTTTCTTTGCGCTCAGAAAGCCTTTGTTCATCAGCCGCGATAGGAGTACAATCAAAGTATTCTTTTGACACGGCTTGCCTCTTGCTGCCAGCCCGTCCATGATATAAGGAAACAGCGTCACATCCTCTGGGTTTCCCCATACGATTTTCATAATTTCAAGTTCGGCGTCGGAAATTTGCTGTACCACGTTTCATCCTCCTTAATGTACAACATCGTGTTGACGGTTAAAATATAACACGACGTTGTCTTTTTGTCAAGCGGATTTTTATAGATGCTGGAAATGAGGAACACTAACGTAGCAAGCATATGCTTGCTACGTTACCCCTCCCCCCGTTCCGCTTCCCCCCGTCCTCCGTACTAATAAAGCGAATTGGAACACCCAAACTGTGCGCCAACGGCTGGAAATTTCCGAAAAAGCGCAAAAAAATAGAAGCCGCTCTGCGTTCTCGCAAAGCGACCTCTATTTGCTTTCGATAGCCCCGTCTAATGCTCCCTCAATGACCGGCAGATGTTCTTCTGGACACATCAGCACCTTGCGGCTTATGCGCTGGCGCTGGTCGTGTTCCTCCCCTGTGGTAAGCTGGTTGAAATACTTCGCGGCGGGAAGATTGAAAATTTGAATGAGCTGTATTATGACTGGTAGCGCCGGTATGATGTGGTTATTCTCAATGTTGATAAGATAGACCGTTGAGATACCCGCCATTTCAGCGGCCTTTTGCCTGGACAGCCGCCGCTTTTTCCTCGCCGCCTTGACATCCTCCCCAAAGGGTTCAAAACCGGGGCAATCCTGAATGTTAGCCATATTGTATCACCCATCTATATTGTATACTTTACTTTTTGACTTGAAAACAAAGTATACAGAGCAGGTTCTAATCTTTATTATTTACATTTTGACGCTTGTTTTATTCGAGCAAAAGAAGTAAAATACCAATATCGGAGGTGCAGCATGGACTATATGACTTTGAAAGAAGCGAGCGAAAAATGGGGTGTCACCCCACGACGGATAAACTATTACTGCGTTGCGGGGCGCATCCCTGGTGCCTTGAAAGTAGCAACGATCTGGCTTTTGCCAAAGGATGCAGCGAAGCCGATTGACGGTCGTACAAAACAAGGGAGGGCTTTGAAGCATGAATAGCGTTTTAATTATAGACGATGACAAGGAACTATGTGCCTTAATGAAAAAATGCGTGGAGCAGGAAAACTTGTCTGCGGTGGTGGCGCATGGCGGCTTAGAGGGTCTGCGGCTGCTGGAAGAAAACAAAGATGCCTGTTCCCTGATTATTCTGGATGTGATGATGCCGGATATGGACGGTTTTCAGGTATTGCAGAAAATCCGGGAGAAAAATAATGTGCCGGTGCTGATGCTGACCGCCAAAAGTGACGAGGAAGATAAGGTTTCCGGTCTACGGCTTGGGGCAGACGATTACCTGACAAAGCCTTTCAGCATTAACGAGCTGATGGCCCGCATCCATTCCCTGGTTCGGCGCTATACCACCTTAAACCCCATAGCTGGGAATGTGGCCGCCACAATGCTGCTGAAAGATATGGTGATTGATAAAGTCAATCGGACGGTCACTGTCCAAAATCTCCCGGTAGAGCTAACCGGCAAGGAATTTGATCTGCTTGTGTTTCTGGCATCCAATAAGGGCCGGGTATTCACCAAAAAGCAGATATACACACAGGTATGGGCAGAGGAATACGCCTTTGACGACAGCAATATCATGTCCTTTATCAGCAAATTGAGGAAGAAAATCGAGCCAAATCCAGAGCATCCGTTTTACATCCAGACCGTCCGGGGCGTGGGGTATCGGTTCAACAAGGAGGCATGAGCATGAACCTTTATCTGTTGCTGTCCCTATTGGTTGCCCTGCTGGTAATTACCTGCCTTTGGGCCAGACTCCACCGTGTCCGGGGTCAGCTTTCTCTTATCAAAGATGCCCTGACGGATATAAAGAACGGGAACCTGAACCGCCGTGTATTGTCGCGGGAGAGCGACCTGACGAAGCAAATCTGTTATGACATCAACGAGATCGCTATGAGCAGCCAATCCCAGCTTATCCAACAAAAGCAATCCGAGCAGGCATATAAACGGCTCATGACAAGCCTTTCCCATGATGTAAAGACCCCTCTCGCCTCTCTGGTGGGGTATTTGGAGGCCGTGGAAAGCAAAATGGTGACAGGAGCCGAGCAGGAAGAATACATTCAGGTTGCTACGGAAAAAGCCCATCATCTGAAAGACTTTGTGACCGCCTTGTTTGAATGGGTGAAGCTGGACGCAGGGGAACAAATTTTTCATTTTGAGTTTTGCGATCTGAACGAGCTTTCCCGCAACATTATGGCTGACTGGGTGCTGTTGCTGGAAAACCACAGTTTTACCTATGAGATAGAGATACCTGAAGCAGAATACATGACAAGAGTTGACCCCACCGCCTACACCCGTATTCTCAATAATCTGCTGCAAAATATCCTGACGCATAGTGCCGCAAGCCAAGTGTCCCTTACTGTAACCGAAACGGAGCAGCAGGCAAAAATCGTTGTTGCCGATAATGGGAAAGGAATTTCTGCCTCTGATCTCCCCCATATCTTTGAACGGATGTATCAATGCGATCACTCCCGATCTGCCAAAGGGAACGGGCTGGGCCTCTCCATTGCAAAAGAGCTGGTGAGCATTCATAAAGGAACCATCACGGCAGCCAGTGTTCCCGGAGCAGGTACAACCTTTACCATCATACTTCCGAAAGCCCTGTGAGCGTGCAGGGCTTTCTTTCGTTCAAAACAAGGTTAAAACAAGATTTCGGCAAGGTTATGGCAAGGTTCGTCCCTTATAATGGGAACCATGAAAGGAGGAAACCGCATGACAATCATTGCAACTGAAATGCAGAAATGGAAGCGGAATAAGATTGTCTGGTGTATTTTGGCCTTGACGCTGCTGTTGGGGGCGCTTGCGATTGAGAGGGCTTGCAGCATTGCAAGGGGCAGTCCATATATGGATAACTTTGGCGACCTCTACACGATGGCGTTTAAGAACTTGTCCAGTCTGTTCCTGCCTATTGTGCTGGGAATGTTCGCCACAACCTTGTTTTTTGACGAGCATAAGAACGACACGCTGAAAGAACTTCTTATCATCCCCATCACGAAAGTACAGCTATACTTTTCAAAAGTCGCTGTAATGATCCTGATGTCCGTGGGACTGTGTTTGATTACTTTTCTTTTATGTGTTGTCGGCGGGTTGATTGCCGGGGGCTTTCCTGATTTGAACGCAGAAACACTTATAGATGCTGGCCTCTTGTATCTGGTGAGCGGACTTCTAATCCCCATAGCCATGCTTCCGATTGTGTTTCTTGCCACGCTGTCAAAAGGATATATCCTGCCTATTGGCGCAACGCTGCTTTATCTGGTTCCCGTAGTCATTGCTCCGGCCCATTTTATGGGAATACACCCGCTGGCAAGCGTGATGGGAATTTACTCTCACATTTCCGAAGCAACCGAAGCTATGGTAGAAATCCTGATGCAAGGTGTTTTGCCGGACACTTCACCGTTTATTTGTGCCGGTTCGCTGCTCCTGATCGGCGCCGCATCTGCTGCTGCATCCGTACTGGCTCTAAAAAAGCAATCTTACTGAAAGAAAAGACCTATGAGCCTTTACAACTATATTGTTGGAAAAATGAAACATAGTAAGAAAGTGAGGCATCTCTATGAGCGATTTTGTAATTGAAACCAAAAAGCTGACGAAAATTTACGGGGAGCAAACCGCTGTCAACTCCGTGGATATTCATGTGAAGCCGGGCCGGATTTACGGGCTTTTGGGGCGAAATGGAGCTGGTAAAACCACCATTATGAAAATGATTTTGGGCCTTACGCCGATCACTTCCGGCGAAGTGGATGTGTTCAGCCAGAACATCAAAGGCCATGAGAAGCGCATTTATCCCCGCATTGGGGTCATTATCGAAACTCCTGGATTTTATCCCAACCTGACCGGCACAGAAAATCTTGAAATCTTTGCGAAGCTGCGCGGGACAACCCGGCCCAATGCCGTCAAGAAAGCGCTGGAAGTTGTGGGGCTTCCTTATCGGGACAAAAAGCTGTTCAGCAAGTATTCTCTCGGTATGAAGCAGCGCCTTGGCATTGCTAATGTCATCCTGCATGACCCGGAGCTTTTGATACTCGACGAACCGACCAATGGGCTTGACCCCATCGGCATTGCCGAAGTACGAAACTTTATCAAGGGTTTAAGCGCGGAGCGCGGTAAAACTATTCTGATTTCCAGCCACATCCTTTCTGAAATCGCACTTCTGGCGGACGATATTGGCATCATCGACCACGGCGTACTGTTGGAAGAAAACAGCATGGAGGATTTGGAAAAGAAAAATCGGAAATACATCCAGCTTCAGGTTTCGGATGTCCACAAAACCTCTTTGATTTTGGAACAGCAGTTCCGTGTGACTGATTATGCGGTGCAGGACGAACATAACCTGCGGCTCTATGATACCGCACTGGATATGGCAGCAATCAACAAGGCTCTTGTGGTGCAGGACGTGGCTGTTATCAGCTCCCAAATCTGCAATGATACCCTTGAGGATTATTTCAAGCAGATTACGGGAGGAGAGGGCATTGCTTAAACTGATACAGGTTGAATTTCTAAAGCTGCGTCGGAGAAAGTTTATCTGGCTCATGCTGCTGGCGGCGCTCTTTATGCCTCTTGCCGCTGTGTTCTACTTTGCAAATATCAAGGGAACCGGCGTGGAACCCATCGAGTTCTACAAGTGGGCGGCGTTTAGCTATACCCCGTGGATTATCCTGCCGGTGGTGCTGGGGATGCTTTGTACCATGCTGATGTATAACGAAAACCAGTATGATATACTTAAACAACTCTGGATTGTGCCGGTCAATAAAGTGGCGTACTTTTTCAGCAAATTCGTTGTGGTGCTGGCATACTCGATCTGCTTTATGCTGATTATTGCAGCTGCGTCCATTCTTACCGGCGTACTGCCTGGCTATATCACCTTTGACAGCGCAAGCACCCTTTATCTTCTGCGAAAGTGCATGGAAATCTCCCTGCTGACCGCTTTTGCGGTGTTGCCGGTGCTGGCGGTTGCTGCGGTGCAAAAGGGCTATATTCTTCCCGTCTGTTTGACGCTGGTTTATACATTTCTTGACTTTATCCTCTTAATGGTAAATATGTACCTGCATCCGCTCTCCAGCATGACAGCCATTGTTATGCGGGATATTCCAGGTGTCGTGATTACCCAGCCGCTTAATATTCCGGGGGCGTTCCTTTGCATAGGTGTGTGGAGCGTAGCTTCTGTAATGCTGGCCGGGGCTGTTTTGAAAAAGAGAAAGTGAGGTGCATCTGAAATGAAACTTTTGCTTTGGGCGGAGCGCTGGAAACTCCGCCGCTCCAAAATCCTGTGGATTGCCGGTTTTGCAACGGTTATGGTGGCGTTGATTGTCTTTGCACAGGGGCAATTCATGTTCTATGGAAGCCGCTATATCGACAAGGCAGGATGGTTTATGACAGCGACCCAATCCCTTGCTACCTTTTATGTATTGCCTGCGGTGATTGCCCTGCTGGGCAGTTATATGATCTGTCGGGAGGAACAGGAGGACACCCTAAAATCCCTGCGCCTTATTCCCGTGGATGAAATGAAACTGACACTTGCCAAGATGGCGCTTACACTTGTGTTCAGCGTCCTGATCTATCTCCTGCTTTTTGTTATTACCTTTCTCATTGAGGCCGTTCTCCACCTTGAAGCTCTGCCTATTAGCCTTGTTTTAGAGAACCTGAAAACATATTTTCTGGATGGAGCTGGCGTTTTTTTTGCCATTTCTCCGATTATCGCTTTGGTTTCCCGGATGAAAAAGGGCTACTGGTTGGCGCTGGTATTTGCTGAAATCTATTCTTTCGCTGGATTGTTTGCAAGTATGTCCAACACATTAAAAACGGTCTATCCTATGACAGCCGTTTTTAACCTTTCTGGTTATTACCATGCAAGCGTCATTCAGACTTTAATCGGTGTCATAGTTCTGCTGACCTGTATTGTTCTTTCGCTGTTCATTTTGAAAGGACTGAACAAGACAGCCAAATAAACACAATATTTTTAATAATCTGCCGCACGACGGCAAAAGAAAAAAGCCGTCGTACAGCAGTCCATAAAAGCCAAGTCTGCCCAGCGGCAGAAAAGAAAAAAACCGCTGCTGGGCAGACCGATTTCCCGTGCCTATTTGTTCCATGCGGCGGTTTTAAGAGATTAAAGCCGCCGTTCTTTTATCCCCCAAAAGAATGATGCGGTAACGCTGGAAAGTACGGCGGCTGACAGGAGGCAGCCGCCATGAAGTACATAGCCGTTCGACACGATTTGACAGCGTTTGAACCGTCAAAAAAAGCCCGTCCCCACCTGGGAGAATTGCGGCTACGAGATTATACTATACGGTGCAGATAAAGCAAATTATACTGTGCAACTCGCCCGGTGGGTCTGTGACCTGCCGGGCGAGTTTTGTCGTTTCCTGGCCGGCCCGAAAAAAATTTTTGCAAATCGGGCCATTTACCGCGCAGTTTGGCCCAATCACTTCGCTCTGTTAGCGGAAAGGGAGAGAACCACCACCATCCCCCGACGAAAGGGGGTGAGAAGATGGGAACTATCCCCCGCTTTAGCAGACCGGGCCAGTTTGACCGCTATTGCAAGCTGGTACTGGAACATGAGGCCATTGACTATCTGCGGAAAATGGACAGCCTGCGCGTCCGTCATATATCGTTGAGCATCCTGCCGCAGAAAGAAATGGACAAGCTCTCCACGGTAGACCGCTATCCCAGCGACAGCCATGTTTTTACGTCGCATGGATGTGACCTGCCGATTGAGAACGAGCTTGTGGCCGACGCCTTTGCCGCCCTGACGGAGCAGGAACAAAGTATTCTGATACTGCACTGCGTCCTGGGAATGCCGGACGGCAAGATCGGTGAGATCATGGAGTTGTCCCGCTATGCCGTCCAGCGGCGCAGACGGAAAGCACTGGACGAATTGCGGAACAAGTTGGCGGCGCTGATGCCGAAAGGAGGTTGAACGCGAATGTCGGAACCTGACTACAAGGGCCGGACGCTTCTCCCCATGCCGGTGATCGAAGCCGCCCGCGCCGGGGACGCCGAGGCCGTCGAGTGTGTCTTGCGGTACTACGAGGGCTACATAAACAAGCTCTGTACCCGGACGCTGTATGACGAGTACAGCTATCCCCATGAGTGTGTGGACGAGTACATGAAGCACTTGCTGGAAATCAAGCTCATCCACGCTATTGTCGCCATGAATTGACGGCAACCGGCCCGGCAGGGCAGGCGGAACACCTTACCCTTTCCATGTTCCCCCGCCTCCGGCCCGGCGCTGCACCTTGACAAAGAAAGCCCGCAAGATAACGGCGGCGCAGCATAGGGCAACGGACACATTCTGTATGCGCCGCATCGGTGGGTGCGCCATGACCCCGTATCCTGCGGGAGAGCGAGAACCGCCTACACCGAAAAGCCGGCAGCTTATAACCAGCGGTGCATACGCTAACGATACTCCCTTACAGCCACAGTCCGAGCGTTCAAAGCGTCGCAGGCAATGGGTAGGGCCACGTGAGAACCACGCGGGGGTGAAAGTCCCGTGGTGCTGGTCGCCGCCAGCCATCCGATTTATGCCCCTTTATCAGAATAGTGGACAAGCCGCTATTCATAAACTGTACTATTCATTTGCGAAAGGGGGAAGTCCTTTGCCGCAAAATCAGATCAGCGCCACAACGACGCATAAAATTGGCAAAACGACTTACTTTGTCTGTGCGTCGGCCAGCGAGAAAGCGACCGACACCATAGACAAGAAGATCAAGAAACTGATCCGCAAGGATATGGAGCAGAACGCCGGAAGCGTCCAGAAATAGGGCGCTCTTTTTATATTTTTTGAGCTGACATGGACAGCGGTTCATGGTATAATGTAATACTATTTTCTCTTAAAACTATTAAAAA
>Ga0224742_10101_pt1 | contig 19056 bp, 23 predicted proteins | sample LIM_E_Water_Neg_FD_161631 | JGI IMG/M metagenome (GOLD analysis project Ga0224742, IMG submission 161631) | Enriched cells from gastrointestinal tract of the lab mouse from Pacific Northwest National Laboratory (PNNL), Richland, Washington... | ecosystem: Host-associated > Mammals > Digestive...
AACCGTCCTCCTCCACGTTCTCGTAAACATAGTCCACCTTCTTTCCGGAAACAAAGTCCCGGGCAATTTGTTCAGCTTCTTGCAGGGTCTGGTATTCCGGCATTTCGTCAAAACCGTTTATTATGCTATGGTAGACCACCACCTGATATCGGGGAGCCATGCGCTGGGCATAGCTGTCGATTTCCTCCATGGTCAGCCATTCCGGCTTTTCCGGGAGAAGGTCGTATATCCTTCGCATTTCCTTGATATGAGAGTATATACTTTCCTCCCACAAGTGTGTGTTCTTCCGGTTCCTAGCGCCAAGGAAATATTCGCAGCCAGCTTTCATTTGGCTTAACCGGCGGTAGTTGAATGTGGAATCCAAAATCTGCGCACTTTCCGAATTAGGTGTGACCGTTATATCCCCGGCGCTGTCATTTTCCAGAGTTACCAGTTCGTCAAAGCTCATTTCTGATGTGGCAATGTTCCTTATAACATACTGCTCTTTTGCGAAACTGATCATATCTGCCGCCGTCATATTCTCTATATGCTCGCAGAGGTCATCCAGGTCGTGGCACTGTATAGAAGCAACATTCTGACCGTTCACCTCAAACAGCAGCCGGTAATTGTTCAGGTCGGCAAATACCTGAATACCATGTTTCTCATTCTCAGTGATAGCGTTTGTAAGCAGTACCCTGGAGGGGTCAGAAAAGTCCGGGGAGATATGGTCGGACTGCCACAACTTGCGTATAAGCGCTTTTGCGGTTTCAAGGGGGCTGGTTTCTTCCGCAGGAGTTTCCAGCGTCCGGCTCTCCATAATTTCCCTATCTTCCGGCGAGAGAAAAGCGTCTTTCTTTATCAATTCCTCAATACGTTTGCAAACCTGGGACCATTTCATTTTCACCGCCGCATAGGGCTCAATGATATCTCCGTGGGTGAAAGTTAGCTCCTTGTGGGTGTAGGTAATGTTGTCGTTTCCGCCGTGATAGCCTGAGTAAACTCCATGCAGGCTGCTCAAGTATTTCTCCCGTTCCTTGCGGTCAGGGTGCTGCTCAAAGAACGTGAAAACTGTGATCCGATAGTCCTCATGGCCATTTCCCTGCTTGAGTAACGCATCGATTTCATCCTGAGAAATGAAAAACCGCTCCACTGGCACAAAGTCCGGCGAGGCGGTAAATTTCAGAGGGGTACGCTGCAAATCTTGCAGCCCCTGCATGATTTCATCCGGGCGGTGAAAATGGAACCGAAGAATATTCCTGTTGTGAGCGTAATCCTTTTGAAAAAGCGCAAACTCGTCAATCACGCTCTTTAGCTGCTCCGGCTGTTCCAGCAGCTCTTTTGTCTTATCCACCACGTCAGGATAACCGAAGTTGCCGCTCAGAGCAGCGGTCAGCGTGGGCAAGTATTTTCCCTTGTACTCATCGTCGATATCCCTGTGCAAATACTCCAAAGCCTCTGCCACCCGGTTCTTTTCATAGGGCCAGGCCCGGTAGAGCATAGCTTGACCGGCGTACTTGCCTTCGTCCAGCAGCTCCCGGATTCTCTCAGCCGCCTGTTCCCATGTAAGCGCTGCCGCGGTAAATGTCAGGGCGCTCTCGCCGGAGCTATCTGCAAATCTGCCTCGTTGTACCAGAGGGAATATTTGCGCTCCCCGATATAAAAGCCCGCGCCGTTCTCCTTATAATGCTTCTGCAAGAATCGAGTGTTCTCCTCAAGAGACTTGCCCTTCATAAACTCTGCAATAATGCGTAAGCGGCTTTCACGGTCGTTGGCCCCCAGGGTCAGGGCCATGTCAATTACCTCCTGAGATACCAGAGGGCGAACAGGGACAGTGCTTTCCACAGGTTTACTTATCAGCGGAATAGTCGAACCGGCAAGCTCAAACAGATTGGGGATATAATCCTCATCTTTAACAGGTTCTTCTGGCACATCCACTTGCAGAGTGAGCTGTTCCATGGGCTCTGCCCACAATCCATCCTGCATCAAGCCCTCAATGGCGCTGGCAACGTCCTCCCAGCTCAGATATTCCTCCTGCTCCCGGCTGGTATAGGCTCCCCGCCAGAGGTGCAGGACATCATCATAGGCCCGGTAGCCCACCCTCTGCCTGCTGTCCAGAATTATCTCCGTATAGGTATTGTTGAACAGGCTTTTTACGAACGAAATGCGTTCATCCGGGGCACTGTTCGCCGCAAAATACTCCGCCACTTCCACCTGACGTTTTTTCAGAGCATCGCTTTTCAAAAGCAGCTCCCGCTTCTCCGATACATCCTCAAAGTAGGGGATAACCTCAGTATTTAGCGCCCTGTGGCTGAATTGAAGCCCGGTAGGGCCAACGGCATTGTAGTCAATAGCAGGCAGGGTTACTGGTAAATCAGCTCGCTGAGTATCGTTTCCTCCGCTTTCGCCTTCGCGTTGTTCATCAGGCCCACCCACTTCATGGGGTCGCTGGCCTTCATCTGTTCTGTCAGGCCCATGCTCTCCTTCAGCTCCGGCATTATCAGCTCCAACCGCCGGTCCGCCGTCTGCTCTATTTCGGTCAGATGAGCCGTCAGCTTCCCGCTGAGTATCAGCCGGTTGTACAGCACCGGGCGCTCCTCCCGAAGATACCGCTCCCTCATCCGTCCGTATTTCCCCAAAGTCGATGGCGTTTCCGCCTCTAACTTGGGCAGCAGGAAGTCCCCCTCCTGCCAGTAGGTCAGGTTGTTCTCCATACAATTCTCTCCTCTCAATGCGTCGTGTGCGCTCAAAATTCTTGATCGTGACCTCTATCTGCCGAAGTACCTGTTCACTGCCTGTGCTGACCGCCGTACCCAGGGCGGTGATGGCATCGGGCGTGTTGAAGTCGAACACAGGCTGAAAATCTTCATGGCTGAAATACTCGCCGGGATTCAGCCCACAGCGGGACAGGAGCGCGTAAGTGGTGCTGACAGTAGCCGCCTCCCGAAAGGCCACTTCAACATTCAGCTCGTCCAAGTCCTCCAGAAACGAGCCGGGAGTGCTGGCAAGAATGTCCACCCAATTCTGTTCCCAATACTCGCCCGCCAGCTCCTGGGCAATGGCCTCTAGCTGGTAAGGCAGACCGCCCTCGTCCGTGATGCCGTACTTCTCGGCAAGGGCGGCGGTCACGGCATCGCTGTGTTCATCCCGGTACTCCCACAAATAGGGGCGGCGGCTCCCGTCCCGGCCAACGGTGTCGGAGATGTCGAACACATACCGCACTCCATCGGAACTTAGCAGGCCGATTCCCTTTGAACCGCGCCGGACACTGCGTCCCATTCGCGTGTTCCACACATCGTAGCTGGCACAGGCCGTGGCCTCCGGGCGCTGGGCGTAGATGAGGACTTGCTCGCTGTAGGGGTATTTGTAGAGACGGCCCACCGCCTCCAAAAACGCGGTCCACTCGGCGTGGCTGCTGGTGAGCTGGCTTGCGGTGCTTTCTGCTAACGCAGCGACTGTCTGTGCTTTTTGATTCATGTAAGACCTCCCTTCATAGGCAAATATCCGGTTCCTGAACCACATGGGGCCAGGGCGGCTCCGGCTTGGAAACGGTCATTTCCTGCGGTTCGCCCAGCCCCATTTCCTCCAAAATCTTCTTCTGTTCTTCCTGCAATGGCATCGCTCCCTTCTCGATATATCGTAAATTATCACATTAAAAATCCCGGAAATTTTCCGCGCCGAAAAGAATTACGGAAATAGTCCGGGTGGCCTCCCGAATGTCCCGGTAAAACAGGGACTTATCCAGATTGGCAAGCCGGACTTTGTCCGTACCGTATTGGGCCAGCATTTTCCTGACCGCTGGCACAGGGTCATTCACGAGCTTTAACTGGTATTCCTCGCTGGCGCGGCAGGCCACAGCGCCCCGGACCGCTATATCATCGTCATTGTAAAGCGCGGCCCATTCCAGCTCCCCGCCGTGAAAGACGGCGGCAGTTTTTTCCATGTACCCGCCCCGGCTCCAGGCTGATACGACTTCTTGGTGAAATTCCTCCTGGGTTATGGGGATGTAGTCGGGTTTCCGGGGAATTTTTATTACCTTAAATCCGCATATCGTTTCAGTGTCCTGACAGAATGACTTTCTGCATGTATCGTTTCTGATTCTCATTGTCCAATAGTATCGTCCCCCCTTAAAAATCCAGTGAAGATGTGAAATGTAAAAAGGTGGAATTTCATCATAAGCAAGGCTCCTCCGGCTCCTTTTGAGGCGGCTGAGCCTTTTCATCGTGCCTCATGCATAAATCCAACTCCAGCGTGGCACGTTCCAGCAGGTCCTTTGTGGCCGACAGCAAATCGGAGTGGTAGTGGCCCCAAAAGTAATCATTTCCCCCCTTGCAGGCCCAGGTCACAAACTGGTTTGGCTCTGTGCTATGTACCCCCAGCACAAATTCCATCTCACCGACATGGACGGATTCTGTAATGATATAGCCCGCGTTCATCCTAAAGGTCATCGCATTACCTCCCCGCCCATCCATTCAATCTGCCTTTCCTCTGCCGCAAACCTCTGGTCCAGTTTCTCAACCGTCCAATTTTCCTTGAACCGTCCCAAAGGCGTATCTCCGTACATTTCAATGGCCCGCCGGTCCATGTCTAAGAGCCGCCGCCATAGCTCTGGATGGTGCTGCCGCAGCTTTCTAAGCTCTCCAATGCGCTGCAGGGGGCAGCACCAGCAGGAACAGCGGTCATATATCCTATATAATCCGTCCCAATCAAAGCCCCTGTCATAGCAGATTTGCAGGGCCTGGGCCTCGGTTATCCCCCACTCCACCAGAGGGTAGCGCTTGCGCTTATTGTTTTCGCAGCGGTGGGCTTCATCTGCGGCTATACCTACACATTGAACGGCATTGCGTTCTCCTTTTAATTGATTTACGGCCTTATCCACCAGCTTTGTTTTGAGATGGCCCGTACACCAGCGCACATGAGGGCCGGGCCAGCCGTTGCCGTAGACAGGTATGCCCCTCTCCCGCCGTTTTTCAATGCAATAGGGCTTTACTTTTGGCTGCTCAAACATTATCCACTCAAAGCCGCGGGGATGGCGCACGGTGTTAATGTGAATCCCCCGCTCCCGGCAGCGCAGCTCGTCCAGCTTTTCAATATGCGCCCCCATCTCAGGGAAATCCATGCCCGTGTCGGCATAGATAACAGCGTCAATAGGCATACCCCGCTCCAGCATGAGCAGGAGCATAGCGGTCGAATCCTTGCCGCCAGATATAGCGGCAACCATATAATCGTTCAATGAATCTCTCCTTTCGCTCTAATCCTGCGCTCGCCCCGGCACAGCAGAAGCCGCGCTGTGTCCAGGTGTTCGCGCCGGATTTTTCTTAAATCCTGAATACGGTAATAAAACTTCATATCGCCGGTGGCCTTAAACCGGGTTTTCAGCTTTGCGATACGGCTGTCCATATCCGCCGCCAAACGCAGGTACATCTCGCCGTCGGCAATATTGTCTGCCGGGGCAAAAATCTTCTTCGACATCGATACCTCCTTAAAATGGGCATAAAAATAGCCCCATCACAAAAAGTAATGGGGCAGAAAACTGTATCCTACTGTAGCTGGCTTATGGTCTGGTAGAGCACTCGCATATGTTCTGTCCAGCATTCCCGGTCAGTTTGATTCTTCCATCTGGCTATCAGGTCATGGCTCGGGTCCTGCACTTTCTTGAGCGCCCGCAGGAGAGCGGAAACGTCCTCCGGCCTAAGTATCAGCAGGCGTATCTCATGCTCCACATACTCCATGCGGTATGGGTCCAGCACAGCCATATATATCCTGCCGGTCTGGAAAAACTCGGTTACGCACTCCGCAAGAAGGACACGAACGGAATCAAAGTAAATGGGGTAGAGATAGCGCAGTTCCGGCTGGCAAAGGCCGGGGTCAACTCTCCAATTTCCGTGGCTGAGTTTCTTGACAAGGTACTCCTTTAGGGTTAGAATGGAGAGATTCATTGAACGATTATATGGTTGCCGCCATATCTGGCGGCAAGGATTCGACAGCAATGCTCCTGCTCATGCTGGAGCGGGATATGCCTATTGATGCTGTCTATGCCGACACGGGCATGGAGTTCCCTGAGATGGCGGCTCATATGCAAAAGCTGGATGAACTGCTCTACCGGGAGCGGAGCATTCACATTACCACCCTGCGGCACCCAAAAGGATTTGCTTGGTGGGGAGGCGACGCGATGAACATAAGGATGAACGCGGGCTACATCATCACGGATTCTATCCACGTTGGCGAGACGGAATTTGTGCTGGGAGTGCACAGCATCGCCGCCAACCAGTTTGTGACTTGGGCTTGCGGAAATGGAAACGACTACAACTGGGGCCACTACTACTCTGACCTGCTATCAGCCACAAAAGACCTACTGGAACGAGCCACGCAGGAATTGGAGTTTTGCATGAGCGACAGGGCCGAGGCCAATGCCCATGCGCCTAAAAAAGAGCCGGAGGAGCCATGCCTATGATGAAACTTTTGCTCGGCGGTTCGCCTTGCACCCACTGGTCAATAGCCCAATCACGTCACAGGGAAACTAGGCCGGAGGGCCATGGCTGGGAGCTGTTTCGCAATTATCTTATCGCAAAAGAACGGTACTGTCCAGACTTTTTCCTCTATGAGAACAACAAGAGCATGGCCCCTGCCATCCGGGAGCAGATTACGGCAGAGTTAGGTGTGGAGCCAATTTTCATAAACTCAGCCCTGGTGTCCGCACAGAGCCGCCAGCGGCTTTACTGGACGAACATACCCGGCGTGGAACAGCCAGAGGATAGAGGGCTGGTGCTCCGTGATATTCTGGAGAGCGGCCTGCCCTTGCGGGAAAAGGGGTACACTCTGAAAGCCAACTATGTCTGTTCCAGCGCCGCCAATGCCATGGACAGCGGGCATTTTCCAGCAACAATGGTGATGGAGCCTGTCAACATCACAGAGGACGGCAAGGCCCATTGCCTGCGGTCCAGCTGCTATAAAGATGGGATGCGCAATTTTGTTGCCAATGTCCGCGACCGCAAAACCTGTGTGGCGGAGCCCATCAGAATTGGCACCATCGAGAGCAGCACCGGCTCAGATGGCCAGGGCCACCGTGTGTACTCTGCGGACGGAAAGAGCAAAACCCTCTGTGGCAATGGCGGCGGGGCCGGGGCTAAAACCGGGCTGTATGCCGTGCCTTGCGCCGGCCGATTGGTGGGCAGAAGGATAAATGCCCAAGGGCACCGAGAAGATTACAATGAAAAAGTCGAGCGATTTCAGCGTTTTGAGATAAACGAGGAGCCACAGAAAACGAACTGCCTGTCCACGGTGCAAAAGGACAATCTCGTTATCGAAGCGTGGGACGGAAAAACGCACCCGGTCTATATGGTCAAAAGCGGACTTATAGCTATAAAAGGCCGGGAATACCCCATCCGGCTGGCAGATGGATTCTACATCATCCGCAAGCTGACAGTTTTGGAGTGTATGCGCCTGCAAACCGTTCCAGAGGACTACATATTCCCTGTGAGCAACTCCCAGGCGTATAAAATGCTGGGCAACGGTTGGACGGTGGAAGTGATTGCCCACATCCTTTCATTCTGCCCAGGCATAGCTACAGAGCCAATAGAGGTGCTTTCCATGTACGACGGCATGAGCTGCGGGCGGCTGGCGCTGAACAAGCTAGGCGCTCAGACAAACCGCTACTATGCCACCGAAATCGATAAATACGCGATAAAGATCACTCAGACAAACTAGAATGGTGGGAGCCCCTGGGCCTTTTTGATAGGGTCTACAGCAGCAAAATCTTTGATTTCACGCCGGAGAACCCCTATCTCCCACCAGACACCGTTAAGGGCGGCACGGGCTATGGCCTGTTCACGGAGCTGCCCCCGGAGGTCGACGCAATGTTCCCCGATTACTCTATATACCCTGAGTGCGACTACGCCATCGGCTACTTGACCCGAGGCTGTCAAAACCGCTGCCGCTGGTGCATCGTGCCCAAGAAGGAGGGTAATATCCGGCCCTATCGGGCATGGCGGGACTTAGTGCGCCCGGACACGGACAAGCTGGTGCTCATGGACAACAATATTCTGGCCTGTGAGTACGGCATAGAGCAGCTGGTAGCCGGTTCCCGGTGTGACCGTGGGGATTTTTGAACCGGGAGAGGACCCCTTGCCGGAAGTCAAAAAGGAAACGGAGAGCGGCAGTACCGACATCAGCGAAACCCTGGCCCAGCTCAAGGACCAGAAAGCCGCTGATGAAAAGCGCGCCGACCCTTACACCAAGGCCAACGTGCTTTATGTTGGCAAGACCGGCGAAGATGGGACCGCGCTTATTCAGAATGTGCCGGTCGCGACGTTTGTGGCAATCCCCATTGAACTGCCGGACGGGTATTCTATGGAGAAAATCGCCACAGACATTCCCTCTGGGCTTGAGAGCAAGTTCACGGTAGTTTGGTGTAATCAGCATACTTACTCATATCATGGCAGGAAGTGGAATATGCTGTTGGCCCATCAATGGATATAGAATTGACGGTCATGGAGCGCGCAACATTCCCTGACTCATTCAAGCCACTCAGTTTGAGCAGGATACCGGTTTGACTGTCTACATACATCGTAAATGATGATACGCCTGTCTTTTTATCATATGAGCCAGTGGTCCGCCCGGAGAGAACCAAGCAATCCCTGTCAAGATAACTTTCATGTCCGGTTATATCCCAAAGTTCAAAATCGGCTAAGTAGCCAAATGTAATTCCCTGTGGAAAAAGGCAGTTACTGCCGTAGATGGTGTTGGTGGGATCAGCACGATAAACATAATTTGGCATATTGTCATTTGCACCTATGAAAGCGCGCGGCTGATCAGCTGCAATCTCATCCTCGCTCATGCGCCGGACTGTAACTGGACGAGAAACAGAGTATGTCCTTTCTTTGTTAAAGTAATCAGTTACCCATGTTCCATCTGCATAGCTTTCAATATCAGAATAATCACTGTTTATTGTTTCATACCCTTCAATCAAAGGCGCAACTGCTTCATAGGCCTGTCCAGATCTGAGATCCGTTTCAATTTGACATGTGATGGCAAGCCCATCCAGGTCAGTCAAATCAAAACAAACTTCGGCCACATCATAGTAATCAACGGAATTAAGCATCCGATCATAGATTTCATCCTTTGTTTCTGCCGGTGAAACAGACTTCGCAGCAGAAACTAGGCTCACATTTTTTCAGCTTTATCGGCTTGCTGCGATGGAATCAGGTAATTGACCTCATTGGGGTCCAATACGGGCAGCCCCATCGGATATTCTGGCGTGTTATATCTGGCATAAGCGTAAACTGATCCGGCAAGAACACAAAGAACTGCCAAAATGATGGCTACAAACCTGTGATTTCTTTTCATAAAAATGACCTCCTTTACTGCATAACATATTGAATGGAAATGCCATCTGCACCAGTATAGTCTCGGCGTCCGGACGGACTAACTCTTACGCCTTTACCATACTGCGTCACAGACCAAACCTCTCCTGTGTCTCCAATTTTGCTCCACCCTCCAGGAGCATTATACTGATCAATTGACCCTACGTACATTTTTCGATCATTAATCAACACATAGTATCTCGCTGCAGGGTCTTTAAAATCATTGTGGTTTAGGTAGGCGGAAACAGGCACATGGAAAGACTTGCCCAAATTTTTGTCGGGATGTGTATAATTGTAATAATTGCTTGTGCTTAGCCCTGCTTTACGAGCGTCTCATTATATAGAGAGCCATCTGTAAAGTAGACGAAACCAGATTGTGAGTATGAATATCCAGTACTTGAAACTGGATCATTGTCAATAATCATAATTGGGTACGGAACACTCACAGCCATCGCATTGACACCCAAAGCCCCAACAACAAACAAAATCGCAAAAAGACAGCAAAGAGTTTTTTGATCTTCATGGTTATTTCTCCTTCTCTGATTAGGATGGATTCACCAACCGGTGACAATCCACATCTCTGTAGCGAACATCAATTCACAGTATTTTTAATGGGAAATCGAATCCATTTAGTTTCCAATAGTGCCACGATACAATAATATTTGCATGTAACCCTTCTATTCTCAGACCGACCGGTCAGCGAGACAATGGTTAGCGAGTTGGCGGAAGCAAGATATTCACTTAATTTCGAGAGGAAAGCTTACAAAGCGGAGTGCCAGATTTACATTCATATCACAGCTCAATATCTTAGAACATATAATATCACAAGTCGTTAAATTTGTTAAGCCAAAAAAATGCTTTACAAAATATTGCTCTTGTGCTATACTTGTGAAAGGTGAGGATGCAAGATTTACTCTGTCATTTCTAGCATGCTCCCAGGCTCTAACTTTTGAAACCATGAGAAACGACTTCCTGCCTACTCAGCAAATCCATTTCTTGTGTCTTGACTTTTATATAAGTAGTCATTAACACAACTTTGAGGAGGTTAACACTCTATGCAATTACATACCGTCAATTCGACTGGCGGTGCAAGGAAAGGAAACACAATCGAATTGAAAGGGAAGAATTTCGGCGCCATCGACAGAGATCACACGGAATCTCTTGGAAACTGAAACGATATGTCAGGTTGGACGATTGACGGGCTATTTCCGCCTCCCCATTCAAAACAGATTGAAGGAATGAAGGAAATGTTCTTTTCCCGGGGTGCGCTGTACGCGAACGCAGCCATAGGGCCAGAGGTCCAGGCGATGGAAAAGGAAATTGACAGGGTTGCGGATGACTATTTCAAAGGGAACATCTCCTCCGATGACTTAGCGCAGGAGTTTCAGACGCTGGCCAATCGGTTCCTTGGAACATGCAAGTCAAACGGGTATCCCAACTCTTTGCTTGCAGATTCAGTGGACGAGATCGCCTTGTCTGCTTTTTATGACAACTTCCGACAGAGGCTCCTGCAGTCCGCTGCGAGACAGAATTTCGACGAGGGTCGCCAGTATATCACAGGTGAAATGAATAGCCAAAGGAATTGGCGATACTATACTATTTCAAAAGTGAAGACGCCATCGCGGCCATCTCTGACACGGTAAAGAACATGGCCAGCGATATGGGCCTGGACCAGTTTGAAATCCCTGATTACAAAGCACTGGGGAAAAACAGCATGTTAAACTTCAACGCGGTTGTTTCTGGCGCTTCGGACACGATTCCCGGTGGGTTGACTATGGCCGAGCAAAACTGGATGATTGACTTTGACCAAGTTCCTCCCGAACACTTCCAGTGGTTTTATCAATCAGGCGGAAATACCAGCGGGGAAGCCGTACTTCTCTCTGTCACGGTAGGAGAAGAAACACATTTGATGGATTACAGTCACTTTGACCCCAGTAATCCTCTGACGGCAACCACCTGGGCTTCCTTTGTGGATTCAAATGGAAAAAAGCACATGATTTCATCTGATTTCAATTTTAACCATACTGCTGCCGACCTCCGAACTTTAAGCGAGTTGCTAAAATTTACCGGCAAGAATGATGCATTTTCCTCCGCAAACAAATTTATGAGCAATTTTAAGGTTTTTCCGAAGGGCTATTTGCAGCGTACCCTCGCGGATAAGCGTTGGGATGCGCAAGCATAGCACCTAGAGCAAAGTTTATGGCAGTTTTATCTGCCGCTAGACTGCATAAAAGGAAGGAGAACAATTTGAGCATCCGGGACAGCTTTAAGAAGGGTTCCTTGGAAATGCTAATTTTGGCGCTGCTAAAATCTGGGGACAAATATGGTTACGAAATATCCCAAACCATTGGCGACCGCAGTTCCAGCGTAATTACAATTCCAGAGGGTTCTCTATACCCGACACTGTATCGGCTAGAAAAGGAGGGACATATTTCTTCTTATAAAAAGCTGGTTGGGGAACGCCGCACGAGAGTTTACTATCATCTCGAAGCAACCGGAGAAGAAAGATTATCGGTTTTAGTTTTCGAGTATAATGCAGTGAGCAATGCGATTCGAGAGATTCTGGCAAAACTGGGGGAATAAGTATGCCGAACAAAAAGATTGATAGCGTTGAACTTTATCTTAAAGAAGTTCGGGATGCTTTAATGTGCCCTGAGCTAGAGAGGAAAAAGTTCATGCGTGACTTTAGCGAAAATGTTTGCACCTATGTATCAGATAATCCTACTGCACAAAAGCACGATCTATATGCAAGGTTTGGTTCTCCTGAAGAAATAGGCGAATCCTTTGCATATGCAGAAGATCGGTCTGTGGTGCAAAAGAGTCTTAACTCACGAAAAAGGCAACGTTTTTTCCTCCGGATATTAGTTGTTCTGGCTGCAGTTGCCGTTCTTCTCTTAGGGCTTTTTGTGATTGATACATGCTTATACAACCATGGGGAGTCTTTCCGAGAAAGTCCTGTTGAGGGAACGCCTCCCCCACCAAATAAAATTATATGGGACGTTTACTAAAAATAGTGGAGTGACAAAAATAGTATGAAAAAGATTATGGCAGTTTTACTTTGTTTAATGATGCTGTTCACCCTTATGTCTTCTCCGGTATCAGCATTAGAGCCGAAAGATGTACTTGTGAAACATGCTGTTGAAATTCTTGAGAATGGTGATATGGTAGTAACAGAGGTCTATGAGTGTGCTATCCAGGCACGAAGTGAAAAGAGCGGATATGTAACTTCTACATATGTAAACGCTGCGGGTACTACAATCTGGAAACTTACTGTTACAGGTACCTTCACTTATAACGGTGCTAGTTCTAGAGCAACTAGCGCAGAAGCTTCTGTGTATATCAATAATACAACAAATGCAAAATTCGGCAGCAAAAATGCATATACGAGTGGAGCTTCGGCGATTGGGTCTGCAACGGTCACATATAACGCAAGTCACACGACCCGTAGTGTCACCGTCTCATGTGATAAAAACGGAAATCTCTATTAAGTTCAAGTGCTGCTTACATTGGATGTTTTACTTGTACTATTTCTAAACATAGTACAACACGCCAACGATTGCACAGTAAGCCGGAGGGATACACATCCTCCGGCTTTTCTTTTTAGATGAATCCACATATATTATAGCGCTACCTCTTTCGCCGTAAAAAATTTTTCGGTCGGCGTAGAGGTATGCCCAAAAATAATCTGCTGTGAAAAGAGGTATGAATTATTCATATCTCTTTTATTTTTTTGCTGTTATGTACTTTTAAGAGCATCAGACGATGCTTTTGAGCAATTTTGTTGGACTTCTAGCGCACGCTCCCCGCCTTTCCAATCTGATTTTGGTTCACAACAACAAAATTCAGATTGGAGGAACCTGCTATGGGGTTCAATTACAGAAAGGAACGGATAAAGTTTGAAAAGCAAATGGAGGAAAATGAAAGGAAGTATCGGGATGCTGGCATCACAGGTTGGCTTGCTCAATCCTGTCACCATTACGGCAGACTATACTCTGATTGCCGGTAAACACCGCTTGGAGGCGGCAAAGCTGCTGGGGTGGACAGAAATCGAGTGTACCGTCCGAGATGTAAGCGGCCTGCTGGCCGAGCTGGCTGAGATTGACGAGAACTTTGTCAGAAAGAATCTGTCGCCCATTGAGTTTGGAGATTTACTTCTGCGCCGCAAGGAGATTTATGAGGAACTGCATCCCAAAACAAAGCGGGGTATGCGTAATGGACAGACTTCTAAAACCGAAAAATCTTCGGTTTTAGAAACGAAATCCTTTGCCCAAGATACTGCCGAAAAGCTGGGGGTAACGCCAAGAACTATTGAAACTCAGATACAGACAGCCAAAAGGCTTACCCCGGAAACAAAGAATATTATTCGTAGCTCAGATACAAAGGTAACAAAAACGGACGCTCTAAAGCTCTCCCGCCTGGAACCAGAGCAGCAGGAGGACGCTGCCGCCCAGTTAGTGTCAGGAGAGATTACCTCTGTAGACGAGTATAAGAAACCTTATTCCCTAGGTGGCAAGCGGTTTCATAGTATGGAGGAATCCATAGCCGACCTTAAAAATCCAGACAAAGACGCAAGCTACACAGCAGACACTCTTTTGGCTGGTATGGATGGCTTTATTGACAATTTCCACCACAATTTTTCCTGGTACAGCCTGCCTATGTGTACGGAGGCTTACCCACTTATCAACCAGGAACAGTTTGACTACATCAAGAAACGCTTTGCGGGCGTGACCTTGGCCATCGAGGAACTCCTGCAAGACATAGAAAGGAGCTTGATACATGAACAGCAGCAAGGAACATAACGCGAAGGGGATATTGGACAGATTCACAAACCCAGGCAAAATCCAGCTAATTTCCACCGTGAACCTGCACTCCGGCCTGCCCTATCAGCGCCCGGTACGCCCAGGCCATGTGAAACATCTCATTCGGACATGGAACCCCACCTATCTGACCCCTGTCGAGGTGAGCTACCGGGATGGGAAATACAACATCGTGAACGGTCAGCACCGGATTGAGGCCATGCGCAAAATGAACGGCGGCGAAAACCTGATGGTGCAGTGCCTGGTCTATACCGGCCTGACCTACCAGCAGGAGGCGGCTATGTACTACCTTCTGGACAAGACCTCCGGCCACTTGAAGCTGGCTAACGCTATGAACGCCCTGCTGGAATCCGGAACCGACCCCAGTATAATTGACATCAAGCAGCGCATTGAGCGGGCCGGGTTTACCTGGGCCCTGGGCAAGCCTGCTGGCGTTACATATGAGATAAAGCCGGTTCGGGAAATTATAAACGCCTACCAGAAATTAGGTGGGCACACGTTCTCCCGGATGCTGGGGCTTATGGCAGGGGCATGGCATGGGACACAAAACTCACTCAAGTCCGGGATGATCTCCGGCATGGCCCTGTTTCTCAAGACCCATGAAACGGAGTTGGAGGATTATGAGTTTATCCGGCGTTTGTCCCAGGTGGACCCGGCGGAAATTATCCAACTGGCCCAGGTTGACCGCCCCGCCATGCGCTATGCCCGCCTGATACGCAAGAAATACAATGAACAGGGAGCAAAGATGCTGCCTGACAGGTTCAGGAAGTGACTTCTCATCCAAAGGAGCGAAATATATGGAACCTATCCAGAAGAGTTTGAAAGATATGCAGAGCATAGATGTACGCACTGTGGACGCTGGGACCTTGCGGGACATACAGAATGTGTCCGTTAACAGGGATTTTCCCAAAGAGGAGCGCATCCAGTCATACTTACAGCAGATAGGAAATCCCTACTGTTTTCGATATGGCAAATATGTGGTGAAACTCAGTTTTTCAGACAGCGGAAAAACCTTGGAGGACTGCCTCCTGGCATATCTCCGCTCAAAATGCTGATGGAAAAAGCACTTGACAGAACAGAGCGCTTGTGATACGATGTGGTCAGGACAACCAGCGCTCTCCGGCTGTTAAGTGGTTTCTTGATTAACATTTAACAGTTAGGAGAGAACAAAATGAATGAAACGATTTCTGCCCAGGTGTGGAACGCCTGCGGTTATGTTCGTCTGTCCAAAGAGGACGGGGACAAAGAGGAAAGCAACAGCGTCACGGGTCAAAAGGACTTGATTCGTGACTATTTGTCGCGCCACCCGGAACTGCGGGAGCGGGACATGAAGGTGGACGACGGATTCACAGGCTCAAATTTTGAGCGGCCAGGATTTCAGGACATGATAGCCCAAGCCAAGGCAGGCAAAATCAACTGTATTGTGGTCAAGGATCTCTCCCGGTTCGGTAGGAACTATCTGGAAACAGGAGAGTATATCGAGCGCTTTTTTCCTTTTCTCGGCGTTCGGTTTATTGCCATCAACGACCATTTTGACAGCCTGCACAGCCGCGCTGAATCCGATGAGTTGATTGTCCCCTTCAAGAACCTGATCAACGAGGCATATTGCCGAGATATATCTATTAAAATTCGGAGCCAGCTTGAAGTCAAACGCCAGCGCGGGGATTTCATCGGCTCTTTTACTGTTTTCGGCTATAAAAAAGACCCAGCCGACCATCACAAGCTAGTGGTTGATGAGTTTGCCGCTGATGTGGTGCGGGACATTTTTAATTGGAAACTGGATGGCATAAGCTCCATTGACATTGCCTCCCGCTTGACTTCCAAAGGAATCCCCACGCCCATGGACTATAAGCAGTCCCAGGGTATGCGCTACACCACGGCTTTCCGCGTAAAGGAGCGTTCCGAGTGGAGCGCCGGAATGATACTGCGGATTCTCAAGAACCCTGTCTACACCGGCGTTTTGCAGCAAGGGCGAGTGACCACCCCCAGCTATAAAGTCAAGCGCTTTGTGCAAAAGCCGCGGGACCAATGGGCTGTGGTGGAAAACTGCCATGAGCCTATTATCGACAGATTTGACTTTGAAACCGCCCAGCTCGTCCTTGCCATGGACACCCGTACAGCCGAAAACGGCCAGCCGGTTGACTTGTTCTCTGGCATGGTCTACTGCGGCGAGTGCGGCGGGGCCATGATTCGCAAGACCGTGCCCTCTGGAAAGAAAAAGTATGTGTACTATGTGTGTGCCGCCCATAAGAAAGACAAGTCGTGCTGTGCGCACAGTTTACGGACAGAGGCCCTTAAGGGCATGGTGCTGAAGTCAACCCAGCAGCATATCCAGGATGTGATAGACCTTGCGAAGCTGCTGAAACTGACGGATACTGCCCGCTTGCAGCAGGCGAAAACGGCAAAGCTGCGGGCAAGGCTTGAGAGGAAACAGCAGGAGATCGACCACTGCCAGCGATTACTCCGCTCACTCCATGAAAATCTGGCCGATGGCCTGATAGACGAGCAGGATTTCAAGGAATGGAGAAATTCCTACCGGCAGCAGCGGGCGGAGGCCGAGGCACAGATGGAGGCGCTGCGGGAAGAAATAGACCGGGAATTGCAGCCCAAAGATTGGATGGAACAGTTTCGCAGACAGGGAAACATCACAGTTTTGGACCGCCGCTTAGTGGTTTCTCTCATTGAGCGGGTGATGATTTTCCGCGACCGGCGGGTGGAGATTGTCTACCGCTGGCAGGATGATTTCCAGGCGCAAAAGGGGCTTGTGGAGCAGGCTCTCTCTGAAAGGAGGGCGGTCTGATGGCACGGACAAAGCGGAAAAACAACCCCTTGGCTCCGGTCACTGAGCAGGCTACGCCCCAGCAGCGGATTTACCGTGTGGGCGGCTATGTCCGCCTTTCCGTGGAAGACAGCGGCAAGCCGGGAGCTGACACCATGAACGCTCAAAAGGAGCTGCTGGAAAAATATATTGCCTCTCAGGCCGATATGCAGCTTTGCCGTCTTTACTGTGATAATGGACGCACAGGCACGAATTTCCAGCGCCCGGCCTTTAATCGCCTGATGGATGATGTCCGTGGAGGAAAAATCGACTGTATAGTGGTGAAAGACCTGTCCCGGTTTGGACGGAACTATATCGAAACCGGTAATTATTTAGAGCAGGTATTCCCATTCCTGGACGTTCGATTTGTGGCGGTCAATGACAATTTTGATACGCTGACCGCAGAGCGTTCTCAGGATGGATACATCGTTCCTCTGAAAAATATCATCAACGAGGCGTACAGCAAGGACATTTCCCGCAAAAGCAGCAGCGCTCTGGCGGTCAAGCAAAGGGCTGGGGAGTTCATCGGAAACTGGGCGGCATATGGCTACCGCAAATGTGCGCGGGACAAGCACAGAATGGAGCCGAACCCGGACACTGCGCCCATTGTGCAGGACATCTTCCGCTGGCGGCTTGGCGGCATGAGCTACAACAAAATAGCAAAACGGCTGAACGATGATGGCGTTATCACTCCGTCACAGTATCTCTATAAGATTGGGCTGATAAAAACCGAGAGGTTCAATAAAGGCAAATGGACTACCTCGGTGATTCGAAACATCCTGAGTAACCCGGTATATCTGGGCCATACGGTACAAGGACGGAAAAAGTCGGGCTTATGCCAGGGCCAAAAGCAGCGCCGCGTTCAAAAGTCTGATTGGGTCATTGTGGAGAATACCCATGCTCCGTTGATTGACCAGGAAACCTTCGAGGCAGTACAGGCCATGTTAGAGCAGGCAAACAAAGCCTATAAAGCGAACCTGGGAAAGCATGACCATCTTGGTACAACGCCCAATATCCTGCGGGGCCTTATCTTCTGCGCTGACTGCGGCAGGCCGCTGGTCCGCTATAAGAGCGTGACGAAGAAGGGGAAAAACCGGTACTATGTATACATCTGTCCTACGCACAGCGCCGACATCACCGCTTGCCCCAAGAAGTACATTCATGAAACAGAGCTGAAAGAAACCCTTTGGTCCGCTCTTTGCCATGAAATGGAGATGTGTGTGGACACACAAAGGCTTGTGAACGAATACACCCGCTCTCCCGCCGTTGTCTGTCAGACCGACACACGGGAACGTCAGCTTACCAATGCAAAGCAGAAACTGGCCCGCGCCAAATCGTTGTATGACAGCCTCTATGAAAACTACGTTGACCACCTGATGGACGAGCGGGAATACATCGATTTGAAAAACCAGTACCGGGCAGAAATAGAGGCGGCACAGGCCGCAATCACCGCGCTGGAGCAGGAGCGGTCTGAACAGGAGCGACAGACAGTCCACAATCCCTGGCTGGAAGCCTTTGCCATCTGCCGTGGTGAGAAAGAGCTGACGGACGAGCTGGCCCATGCTCTTATTGAACGAGTAGAGATTTACAGCGATAACCGGGTGGAAATCAAGCTGCGTTATCAGGACGAATATCGGGAACTTGTCCGCTTGCTGGGGGACGCTGAAAAGGCGGTGGCAACATGACCATTGCCAAATATCTGCGTATCTCTGATGAGGACAGGGACATAAAAAGAACCGGCAAAGAGGAATCGGACAGCATTGGCAACCAGAGGAATCTTCTGGAATCATTTATCGGCCAGCATGAGGAATTTGTCGGCGCTGAAAATGTAGAGTTCTGTGATGATGGGTGGAGCGGCAAAAACTTTGAGCGCCCGGGTGTTAGGGCCATGTTGGAGCAGGTCAAGCAGGGCAAAATTCAGTGTATCCTTGTAAAAGACATCTCCCGCTTTGGCCGGGACTATCTCATGGTTGGCAACTACATCAGCAAGATTTTCCCTTTCATGGGTGTGCGGTTTATTGCTGTCAACGATGGCATAGACAGCGCCCGCCCCGGTGATGTGGACAGCCTGGACACTTCTTTC